>MDTB01058002.1_pt1 | contig 10758 bp, 12 predicted proteins | sample 811161 | NCBI WGS metagenome assembly MDTB01 (sample SAMN05326650, study PRJNA326480) | marine metagenome | isolation source: seawater | place: Mediterranean Sea | collected 2009 | reverse complement strand
ATGGTATTTTGTGCAACAACAGTTTCAATTTGTTCAGGAGCAATGGCTGAAAGAATTAAATTATGGCCATTCTTTTTATTCGCAGCGATTTTATCTGGTATTATTTATCCGATAGTAATGGGATGGCAATGGGGTGGAGGCTGGTTAGCTTCCCTTGGTTTTTCAGACTTTGCTGGTTCAACTCTAGTCCACTCAACAGGCGGTGCTGCAGCACTTGCTGGAATAATGATACTTGGACCTAGATTTGGCAGATTTGATAGTAAAGGAATGCCTAAAGCTATTCAACCGTTTGCAGCATCTTCAATTCCACTAGTTACAATTGGTGTATTTGTATTGTGGCTAGGCTGGTTTGGATTTAATGGAGGTTCTCAATTAGCCCTAGGTTCTTTTGCTGATGCAGTTGCTATTTCATCAATATTTATTAACACTAACTTAGCAGCTTGTGGCGGAGTATTAGCCGCAGCAGTAGTAACAAGATTACTATTTACTAAAACAGATGTAGTACAAATGTTAAATGGTGCAATTGGTGGATTAGTAGCAATAACGGCTGAACCTTTAATGCCTTCACCTTTAGCTGCTATTTTAATTGGTGGTGTAGGTGGTATAATAGTTGTGTTTGGTACTAAACTATTATTCTCATTAAAAATTGATGATGTTGTAGGAGCTGTACCTGCACACTTATTTGCAGGTATCTGGGGAACACTAGCTGTTCCAATTACAAATCCAGACACATCGTTTGGACCACAATTACTTGGTGTAGTATCAATAAATGCTTTTGTATTTGTTGTTGCATTTATAGTTTGGGCAATAATGAAAAATACAATGGGTATTAGATTAAGTAAAGAAGCTGAAAAAACTGGTACTGACGTTACAGAAACTGGTGTAATCGCTTACGCAATAAAAGATTAACTTTCTCCCTATAAGTTAGTTAAAAAGGGCCCTTTATTGGGCCCTTTTTTTATAGGATATTTTTCTTATTGGCTTTTAATAAAACTATAAACTTCATTAGCATGACCAAGTGCTTTTACATTAGTCCATGAGTTTAATACCTTTTTATTTTTATCTATAATATATGTACTTCTGATAGTTCCCATGAATTCTCTACCCATGAATTTTTTTTTGCCCCAGACTTTGTACAATTTCATAATTTTTTTATCTTCGTCAGTTAAAAGATCAAATTTTACTGAATATTTTTTTTTAAATTTTTCGTGGCTTTTAATACTATCTTTAGAAATACCAAATATTAAACAATCTTCTTTTTTAAATTTATTTATTAATTTGTTAAAATCTTTTGTTTCCAAAGTACATCCAGGAGTATCATCTTTAGGATAAAAGTATAAAATTATATATTTAGCTTTAAGTTTGATTAGTTCTATTTCTTTATTCCCAGTGGATATTGTTTTAAAATTAGGAGCTTTTAATTTATTTTTTATCATTTTACTTCACTATTTTCCCAAAATTTTTTGATGTTTATACCTGGAGAGAGTCCATAAACAGAGTTTATATTTGTCACATGTAATGCCAAAGATGGTATCGGGGAGTAGCAATCATATTTTTTGTATAATTCATGAAGTGGTTTTTCGTAAGGATCATAATTATTAATAATCATATCATGATAATAAGACCAACAAGATTTAAGAATTTTTTTTGAAATCATGTAGGTACACAAACTCTCTCTAACTTTTCTCCAGTGAATTTTATGTCCAATTAGTATGTTTGTTTTTTGATTTTTTGAGTAAAGATAAGGGTAATCTGAAGGACATAATACTATATCATTGTTATGTATTGTAGCAAATTTTTGATATGTAAATATCATTTCTGATAAAGAATTTCTTGAATGTAAGTAATCATCTTCTACAAAATAAATTAAATCATAATCAGACTTTTTGGCATATTCTTTTGAGGCAAATATATGTGAATTGTGAGCTTCCATCCTTTTATTATTTTTGAACTTAAATTTTTTTTTATACAAGTTTATATCAAGGTTACTTATTTCAAATTTAATGCCATTACTTTTACATATTTTTTTCAACTTTTTTAAAATATTTTCTTTTGAATTATCATCAATTATTTTTAATTGAATTTTAAAATATCTAAGCTCTTTTTCTAAATTTTTAATTGCTATACAAAGTGAATTCAAACTTCTAAATGTATACTCCTTCTTTTCTTTTTCGAAAATTCTTTTCTTATTTTGACTAAGGAGAGTATTTTCGTTTGTAAAAGATCTAAAAATAATAAGTAAATTTTCAATCTTTCTTTTTACTTTTATTTCACCTAATGGCACTGTTATATTTTTATTGTTAAAATCACTTATGTTTTCGCTGATATTTCTATCTTTAGTGACCACTGTTAAGTTGCTTTGATCTATTAATTCATAGCCAATTTTCCTTGCAATCTTGATAAATGATTTTTTTAAAAAACTTTTTTTTTTAACTTTTTTATTTTTTATCATTCAATTTTATTATAATGTTTATATTAATATGACAATTAAATTACCACAAACTATGATTGCTGAAGCCAATAAAGAAATCAAAACTATTAGTGCCGAAGATGCCTTGAAATTATCAAACGATAACAATTGTAATTTAATTGATTTAAGGGAAGAGGGAGAATTAAATAGCACTGGAGGCATTGAAAACTCTACGCATATTCCAAGAGGACTATTGGAATTTTCTTTAAATGTTAATGGATCATTAATCCAGAATAATATTATTGATATGAATAAAGACATTGTTTTATTTTGTGCAGCTGGTGGAAGATCAGCGCTAGCAGCCAAAACTTTGAAAGATATGGGCTTTAAAAATGTTTCGCATATTGAGGGTGGATTTGGTGCAATGATGGAAGAGGGTTTTAAAATAAAAAAATAAATTAATCAAAAAGACTCATTCTTCTTGCGTAGAATATTCTTATTATCCAATAAAAAAATAAACCTATTGGCCCTACAAAGTAGGTAATTATTAATGGTAATGTTATCATGTACTTGTTCATATTTAATTTTTCAGAGTCACTCAATATCCATGACCCACAGAAAAGATTTATTGCTAGAAAATGTATCCAAAATAAAATCAAAAATTCTTTAATTAAAAATAAATCCATCAGATTTTCAAAACTTAGATATAAAGAAAAACTTTTATAAAAATCATATTCAGACAAATAGAAACGGAATATTAAGTATCCATAAACTAAACTAAGTAAGAAAAATGGAAAAATTGATCTTACTAATATTTTTACAATGTTTGATTGAGGTAAAAATACCAACATTAACCAAAATGGAATAACTCCAATATTTAACCATAAATATATCACATCAACTGAAAAATATGTATAAATTTGATCAATCATAATTAACTATATTATATTATATAAAAAATGATTCCTATAAAAAATAAGAAAAAAACTTTAGAAGTTACTATAGAAGAGATGAAAAATTTTAGTTTTGCCTATATAGAAAAATATTCACCTTCAAAACAACAGCTCAAAACCTATTTACTTAAAAAATACATAAAATTGAACTCATTAAAAATAAATAAAAGAGACGTCTCTGATCTAATAGATGTTGTTTTAAAAGATTTAGAAAATGCAAAATTTATTAATGATAAATTTTATTCAGATAGTAAGGCAAAATCCTTAATACAAAGAGGAAGCTCAATTAATAAAATAAGAAATTACCTATACTCTAAAGGAATTAGAAATAAATATATTAAAGAAACAATTGATCAAATCAAAGAAAACAATGAAGATCAAGATTTTTTTTCTGCAATTAAAATTTGTAAAAAAAAAAGAATTGGTCCGTCTCGCAACGAAAATAATAGACAATTATTCTATAAAAAAGATATGGGAATATTGGCAAGATCAGGTTTTGATTTTGAAACTTCAAAAAAGGTTATGGATTTAAATCAAGATGATTACAAAAGAATTATTAATTTACTTTAAATTCTTATCTTTCATTAAATTATTTATTTTGTTTTTTATGTAATTCTTTACAAATATGAAAACAATCAGTCCAAATAATGAAACACTTACAATAATGATTAAAATAATTCTTAATTGTTCACTCATAGATTTTTATCTCTTCTAAGAATAATACTAGTATTTTTAAAATCTTTTTTCCCATAGGATATTTCATCTCCATTAAAATCATGTATAAGTCCACCGGCATGTTGTAATATGGCATGTCCAGCAGCTACGTCCCACTCACAAGCACGCGGTTCTGCTGCATATATATCATAATCACTTGCAGCAACAACACAGAATTTAAGTGAGCTTTTCATTTTAGTATAACTTGTAACTTTATATTTTTTGTGTATTTTAATTATTTCAGGTTTCAGATTGTTGGAATATGAGACAGCTTTAACTTCATTTAGATTAGTTTTTTTTTTAGTATTTAGTCTAATTTTTTCTTTTTCATTAATTTCAAAACTTTCACCAAAATCATATGAATAAAAAAGCCTATTTTTTTTTGGAGCATTAATAATTCCTAATGATGGTTTTTTATTAATTATAAGAGCAGCATTTAAAGTAAATTCATCACCATTATTAACATAATCGTACGTACCATCTATTGGATCAATTAACCAAAAATTACTCAAATTTTTTTTATCTTTATTATCTGATGTTTCCTCAGATATGATGGGTATATTTGGTGTTAAAGTTTTAATTGCGTTCGTTAAAATTTCGTTAACTTTGATGTCACCATTTGTAACAGGTGTATTGTCTGATTTAGTTTCTTTAATTAACCCCTTTTCTCTCAGATTAAGTGATACATTTCCACCATCAATAAATACTGGTAATAATTTTTGAATTATATTTTTTTTTTCTTTTTTATTCATTATTCATTTAAATCATACTTTGTTAAAGAAACTATTTTGATATTTATCACTTTTTTCCCTACATTTTCAAAATTTACAGTTACTTTATCATTTATTATTGATTGAACTTGACCAATACCCCATTCTTTTTTCTGAGGATTGATCACTTTATCACCTGGCTCAAAATCTAAAAACATTATATTTAACTTATATTTAATTAAAGTATATATAGCATCAATATGAATAAAAAAATTAATTCAATAGGAATTGATAAAAAACCTCAAGATACAAAAGTTGTTGTTGCAATGTCTGGTGGAGTAGACTCTTCGACTGTAGCAGGTATTATGAAAAAAGATGGATACAATGTCATAGGAATAACATTAAAATTGTACGACGACAGTAAAGAAATTTCTAAGTCCAAGCAGTGTTGTGCTGGTCAAGATATATTGGACGCTAAAAGAGTAGCAAATAAATTAAATATAGATCACAAAATTTTATATTTTCAAAATAAGTTTAAGGATGGGGTAATAAATAATTTCATCGATAGTTATGTTAATGGTGAAACACCAGTTCCATGTATCCAATGCAACAAAACTGTAAAATTTACTGATCTCTTTGATGAGGCAAAAAATCTAAATGCCGATGCGTTAATCACTGGTCATTATGTAAAAAGTGTTACTAATAAAAATTCAACAGAAATGTATAGAGCTGTAGACCCAAACAGAGATCAAAGTTATTTTTTATTTAATACTACTCGTGAACAATTAAATTATCTAAGGTTCCCACTTGGAAATATGCTTAAAGAACAAACGAGAGATGTAGCCAAAAAACTTGAGCTGAATGTAGCTGATAAACCTGATAGCCAAGATATATGTTTTGTACCAAATGGTGATTATGTATCTGTTATTGAGAAAATAAGACCTGAGGTTTTTAAAAAAGGAAATATTAAAAATATAGAGGGAAAAGTAATCGGCGTGCATGATGGGATAGTAAATTTTACTATTGGACAAAGAAGAGGAATAAAGGTTGCAGCAAAAGATCCTTTGTATGTAGTGGATATAATAAAAGATAAAAATGAAATAGTAGTTGGATCTAGAAAAGAACTTTTAAAAAAAGATATTATCCTTAAAGATTTAAATTTATTATCTGAAAAAAAATTTTTTAATAAGGAAATACTGGTAAAAGTTAGATCGACCGGAAAACTCATTAAATCAAAATTAAAACTTAACGGAGAAAAAGCCAAACTTAAACTTTTAGAAGATGAATATGGTATTTCACCTGGTCAGGCATGTGTTTTTTATCATAAAGACGATATTGGATATAGAGTTTTAGGTGGGGGATGGATTTCAAAAAATTAGACTTTTTTCCACATAAAAAAAGTTAATAAATAAAAAAATACTACTGCTAAAAAATAATTCCATTCAAGCATGTGTTTAAAAGGCGTATTTCCAGGCATACTTACAAAGGGTGCTGATATAATTATAGTTAGGACTAATGTTGTAACAAGACATCTTTTAACAAATAAAAATTTAACACTAATAAAATTTAAAATTTTACTTCTTAATTTATATAAAATGATTAATAAATATGCTTGAGCAACTACTTCGAAAATTATAAAAAATAATAATATCACTCTTCTTATTTTTTTTATAATTCCACTATCAAGCTCTGTTCCGAGAACCAACGCATGAAATATTAAACAAACAGCTGATAATATCCCGAAAATTAGAATTTTTTTTGTATGTTTTTGATTTTTGTCTACCTCATAAATAAGATTTTTATTTTTTACCCAATAAAAAATAAGCAAAATACCCACAGCTAACATTGAAGGTTTAAAAATCAGAGTATTCGGAAAAACTCTGACTACTCTACTTATTGAGTTGTTACCATCAAAATAGGGTATTATCCAATCACTTGATTTATCTGCTATAGCATCACCACGTGCAAATGGGCTGTTATTAAAATCGAAACTTTGACTTAGTATTAAGCAAGAGTTTATACTCACGAGTGTAATAATAAAAATTGCTAAACCTATATACTTAATCCAATAAATATTTTTCATTAAAACTCTTTATTTTATAATAGATTTAAAAATAAACTTATCCACATTATTCACAGCTAAAGTGATGAATAATTTAAATCAACTAAAAAGTGATACATTATAATTTTTAAGTTGTTATAGTTTGCTTAATTAAGGGGCAACTCTTAACTGGCCATTTAAGGAAAGTCCGAGAGGGTTAAGCTTAAAGGGCAGAAAGCCTTACAATGTAGCGCTAAACTTGTAGGGTAACATGGCTTGGCGGTAGCGCATGAACGACGAGCCAAATTCCTCCAAGACATGCTTAACGCATGTTTTGGAAAGGGGTTTAAAAAATTCTTTATTTCTTTTTATTTTTTTTTCGTGCTCTTCTTTTTTTAGAGCCCATTTTTCGTCTTCCACGATGCTTTTTGGGATAACCCATATTGAATACAACTCCTAATTTATTTATTGACGTAAGACAAGGGATATAGCATTGTCTTTCAAACATTTCAAATTTTTTATGGGAAAATCCGTTAGAACTTTCTTAAAACATACAGCTAAAGATTTCTATAATCAGTCAGTAAACCCACCAATAGTTAGAGCATCCACCATAATATTTAAATCAATGAATGATATTAAAAAAACACAAAGAAACTATAAAAAAAATCCAATAGGTGGTCATTTTGATTATGGAAGACAAGGAACATCAACTACTCATATTTTGCAACAAATGCTTAGAAAACTGGAGGAAAGCTATCAAGTTTATCTTACACCAACTGGTTTTGCCTCAATATTTTTATCCATTTTTAGTGTTGTTAGACCAGAGGACGAGATTTTAATAACTGACCCAATATATTCACCTACAAGAGTTTTAACAGAGAGTTATTTAAAGGAATTTAATATTAAAAGTATATTTTACGATCCAAAAAATTTTAAGGATTTAAAAAATAAAGTATCAAAAAAAACTAAATTAATTTATGTAGAAAACCCTGGAAGTAATACTTTTGAATTTCAAGATTTATCTAAAATAATTTCACTAGCTAAAAAAAATAAAATATTTACTACAATTGATAATACATGGGGCACTCCATATCTTTTAAAACCTATAAAACTTGGATTTGATATGTCGATTGTTTCAGCTACTAAGTATTATTCTGGTCATTCTGATGTTATGGGTGGTACTCTAGCTGTAAATAAAAGAACATTTAAATATGTTGAAAGAGCAAATAAAATAATTGGTTTTAGACTTAGCCCAGATGATGCATATTTAATTACTAGAGGCCTTAGAACTTTAGATGTTAGATTAGAAAAACACCAAGAAAATGCAAAAAAAGTCAGTAATTTTCTATCTAAATATAAAAAAATTAAACTTCTTTACCCTCACAAAAAAGGATCACAAAATTATAAAAACTGGAAAAAATATTACCAGGGTGCTTCAGGACTAATGGGTCTTAAAATAAAATGTAAAAAGAATTCAGTTACAAAATTTTTAAATTCATTAAAATTATTTGGATATGGATATAGTTGGGGAGGATTTGAAAGTCTTGCACTTCATCAAGAGTCAGTTTCAAAAGAAAAAAGAAAATTTACCAAACTTGCAAAAGATGAACATCTTGTTAGACTACATATAGGCTTAGAAGATTCAAAAGATCTTATTGAGGATTTAAAAGAATCTTTAAAGTTTATTAAATGATATCAAATAATTTTTTCCAAACTAAAACCGCTTTCATAACCACTATAGCTGCATGCTTAGTTGTTCTAATTTCTCTAAGTGTACGTCAAGTATTTGGCATGTTTTTTATGGATTTTAATATTGATCTTGGAATTACTAACACAGAATTTGGTTTAGCAATTGGTATTCAAATGCTTGGTTGGGGTCTATCTGGACCTATATTTGGAGCTATTGCAGATAAATATGGAGGACATAAAGCTATTATCTTAGCTTTTATGTTTTATATTTTAGGTGTTTATTTTTTATATGCTGGACCTAACACAGGAATTTATTTTCAAATAAGTTTAGGTGTTTTGATAGGTATTGGTTGTGGTGGAACAGCAATAAGCATCCCTATGTCAATTGTTGGAAAACATTTTCCTTTATCTAACAGAACTATAGCTATGAGTTTAGTTACTGCTGTAGGATCATTTGGGTATTTCTTATCACCTTTATATACAAATTATTCACTAATTAATAATGGTTGGGTTGGAACGTTATTTATTTTTATGATCTTTTTATCAATAGGTTTACTAGTTGCATTTTTTGTTAAATCCCCTGAAGTAAACCCCTTAAATAATATTGCAAGTAATATAAATACTTTTGGCGCTATTAAAGAAGCTTTCCAAAACAAAAGTTATATTCTTTTAACGTCAGGATTTTTTGTATGTGGATTTCACATTACTCTTGTTGGAACACATGTTCCAAAATATGTAATTGATAGAGGTCTTGAGGATTGGACTGCTGCAATGATACTGTCATTAATTGGTTTTTTTAACATATTAGGATCTCTATTAAGTGGATATTTATCAACAAAAATGAGTAAGAAAAAAATATTAAGTGCTATTTATTTATTAAGAGGGGTATCAATTTGTTTTTTTATTTTTACTCCTGCAAGTACATTCAGTTCCATAATTTTTGGTGCAAGTTTTGGGTTTCTATGGTTATCAACTGTTCCAGCAACAAGCGGGATAGTTGCGCATATATTTGGTACTAAATATCTTGGACTTCTTTATGGGATAGTTTTTTTAAGTCATCAAATAGGTTCATTTTTTGGAGCTTATCTTGGTGGGCTCTTCTACGATATACACGGATCATATGATTATGCGTGGTATTTGGCAATTGCATTATCTATATTTGCAGGTTTAATACACCTTCCAATAAAGGAGAGACCAGTTGAAAGATTACAAAACACATAAATTAAGATTCAGTCCGTATTTAGAAAAGCTTTATCAATCGGACAAACCAATGATAATATATAAAGTGAATAGGGGATATAATATCTATACAGATTTTTCTGAAAAAATTATTTTATCAGAAAAAAATATAGATAAATTTTTTAAGAAAATTTCAAATAAAATCTATAAAAAGGAAACAGATCTTTACATTGGGTTTTTTGGATATAAACTCCTATGTAGCTTATTAAACTTAAAATTAAATCATCAAAAATCTCAAAAATTTTATAAAGGTATTTTTTACAAACCAGAAACAATCATAAAGATAAGAGATAATATAAAGATAATTTCAAATGTTAAAAAACATAAATTTACCGAGTATTTTTCACAAACTAAAATACTTAGTCCTTTTAAGTTAAATATAAATTTTAAAAAATATCAAAAAATATTTGACTTATTTTCAAAAAAAATAAGACAAGGGGAGACTTATCAAATTAAAATTTGCACAAAATATAAAAATAAATCAAAGATAAATCCTTTGAATTTTTTTTGGAGATTAATGAAAGTTAATTCTTCCCCAGAATCGTTTTTAATAAGAGATTTAGATTATTCAGTAGTTAGTTGTTCACCAGAGACCTTAATAGATAAAAAAGGAAAAAGAATCCTTACAAAACCTATTGCTGGTACTCTTAGGAAGAATAATAAATATAATAAACAAAATGCACTTAAGTATTTTAAAAATAATCTTAAAGAAACTAAAGAACATAACATGATAGTTGATATGGAGAGAAATGATTTATCAAAAATTTGCAAACCATCATCGGTTATAATTTCGAAAAAAAAATATGTTGAGGAATATAAACACTTGTTTCATTACGTAACTACTATTAATGGTATTTTAAAAAAAAATATAAATATTAAAGATATTATACAATCTATGATGCCAGGAGGTTCAGTTATAGGTTGCCCTAAAATAAGAACATTAGAACTTTTAAATAACCAGGAAAAAGAAGATAGAAATATTTTTACAGGTAGTTTTGGATT
>MDTB01054468.1_pt1 | contig 10758 bp, 9 predicted proteins | sample 811161 | NCBI WGS metagenome assembly MDTB01 (sample SAMN05326650, study PRJNA326480) | marine metagenome | isolation source: seawater | place: Mediterranean Sea | collected 2009 | reverse complement strand
TAAATAAAAACCCACTCATTTGAGTGGGTTTATTTTTTGGTGGGCAATGAGGGACTCGAACCCCCGACTTCCTCCTTGTAAGGGAGGCACTCTGAACCAACTGAGTTAATCGCCCAAAATTGGATGCAAATATAGGCCATTTCTTGAGTAGAACAAGTTTTTTATGCAAATAAATTAAAGTACTTCTGCTACTACAAAAGTACTACCCCCTACAAAAATCAAGTCTTTATTTTTTGCTCTTTTTTTAGCTTCAGCAAAAGCATCAATTACATTGGGGAAAACTTCCCCTTTTAAGCCAAAATGACTAGCGTCTTCTTTTAATAACGTTGCATCGACAGCTCTTGGAATAGCTGCTTTGCAAAAATAATAAGTTGCCTGTTTAGGCAGTAAACGTAAAATTCTACTACTATTTTTATCACTTACAGTCCCAAACACAAAGTGTAAATGTTCATGAGGGGTTTGTTTTATGTGCTGAACAATAAGCTGAACACCATCTTCATTATGAGCGGTATCACAAATGCTTAGTGGTTTATTGTTTAAGACTTGCCATCTGCCTAAGAATCCTGTGTTTTTAATTACACTTTTGAAACCATCCCGAATATTTTCGTCATCTATATTCCATCCCCAAGCTTTTAGTATTTCAATTGCTTTTAATGCAGTATTGGAATTTTCTATTTGCCATTTTCCTTTCAAATCAGTTTTTATTTGATTTCCTTTTTCTGCAACATAGACGGTTGCATGCTTTTCTTTCGCTTTTTCTACAAATATATTTTTTGTTTCTTCCTGCTCTTTTCCAATGATAATTGGCCGATTCATTTTTATAATTCCTGCTTTTTCTGCAGCTATTTTTTCTGGTGTTTCTCCTAGCAAATCAGTATGGTCTAGCCCAATATTAGTAATTATAGCAAGTTCAGGATCAATGATGTTTGTACTGTCTAATCTACCGCCTAATCCACATTCTATAATGGCTATATCCACCTGATTCTTTGCGAAATAATCAAAAGCCATGGCTACTGTCATTTCAAAAAAAGACATTTCCAAATCGTTAAAAAGCTTTTTGTTAGCCCAAACAAAATCCATCACTTCTTGCTCTGCAATCATTTTGCCATTTATCTTGATACGCTCTCTAAAGTCTTTCAAATGTGGAGAGGTATACAATCCTGTTTTGTAGCCGGCCTCTTGTAAAACAGAGGCAAGCATATGCGCAACAGAGCCTTTACCATTTGTACCTGCAATATGGATGCTCTTAAATTTGTTGTGTGGATTGTTTAGCTGCTTAGTTGCTTCAACTATATTTCCAATATCTGCCTTGTAAGCAATTGCCCCCTTTCTTTGATAAATGGGCAATTTATTAAACAGATAGTCAAGTGTACTGGTATAATCCATCAGTTCAAGCGGAAATGGTATATGATTTTTCCTTGCTGATTTTCAGGAGCAGATTGTTTGGGATCGAACTTGGTTTTTAATGCAGCTTCTTTGGCTCTTGCCAAAAGATATTTGTTCAAAGTGGTTGATCCTTTTGCGCCAGCAATCGCATTGACTACATTGCCTAATCTATCTACTGTAATGATCACTACTACTTTTCCTTCTTCCTGAATTTTATACAGAGGCTTTGCTTTAAAAGCTGGGCTTCTCCCCCCCAATTGATAAGCAACGCCATCTGTCCCTATACTGCCTCCGCTATAAGCATTAGCAATAGGATCACCTTCAGCTTCTCCTTGATTTCCACTTGCTTCTTTATTACCCTGATCTTTTTGCTTGTTCTTTTTTTTGCCTGTATAGAGTGCTTTCTTAATAACTTCTGGTTGCTTTTCCTCTATTACTGCTTCTTTTTCTGGTTCAGACTCTTTTTTCTTTTGCTCTGTTTTTTCTACTACTGGAGCTTCCACTAGCTTTTGAGTTACTACTTCTTGTTCTGCTGTAGATTGTTGTTCTACTATTTCCTCTTGTACGGGTTCAGGAATATCCGCTTTGTCCTCTGGCTCAAGTTCTGTACTGCCCTGATCCATATAGCCAAAGTTAATACTGATTCCTTCTTCAGGAGGTGGCGGAATCTGGTAAGTGAGTCCCATAAAAAGAAAGGCAACAATCAACAATACATGAAACAATATTGTTCCAAAAAGTCCATTGCGCTTGCTTTTCTTTTCAGAAGCAGTCATATTTAATTGGGTTTGGTAGCCAGAACAATTTTGTATTTGTTACGATAGGCAATATCCATCACTCTTACTACATGTTCTATGTCTACCGATTTGTCAGTATGCAAAATAATAGCAGGTTCCATTTGATTTTCTAGAACAAGCTTCAGCTGATTCTCCAAATTGCTTTCCTCCACTTTTTCTTCATTCACATAAAAATCAATATCCTTAGTTATAGAAACAGAGATGGTTTGCTTTTCCAATGTTTTTGCTTTGCTACTAGGGAGTAATAATTTTAAAGCATTTGGGCTTACAAGAGTTGAGGTGAGCATGAAAAAGATAAGCAGTAAAAAAACAATATCCGTCATTGAAGACATATTAAAGTTTGGACTTACTTTATTTCTGCTTCTTAGCGCCATTATTCAGTTTGATGCAAATGATCTAAAAATTCAGTGGTTCTTGCTTCCATCTGAAAGATAACTTTCTCTACTTTGGTTACCAAATAATTGTAGGCAATGTAGGCGATAATCCCTACTACCAAACCTGCAACAGTGGTTACCATAGCGGTATAAATACCTTTTGACAACATCTCTACATCAATATTCCCTCCAGCAGATGCCATTTCATGAAAAGCCACAATCATGCCAATTACAGTACCTAAAAATCCAATCATTGGAGCAGCACCAGCAATTGTAGCCAAATTGGCCAAATTATTTTCCATCTTATATACTTCTAACTTGCCTTGGTTTTCAATGGCAGCAGAAATGTCCGTCATGGGTTTATCAATTCTATCTACTCCTTTTTCAATCATACGTGCGATAGGGTTATCCGTATTTTGGCAAAGTGTTTTTGCAGCAGATATATCTTTCTGCTCAACAAAGTTTTTTACACTCTTGAAAAAACTCTTATCCTCTTTGCTTGCTTTTTTAATAGCAGAATAACGCTCAAACAAAATGTAGACTGCATAAATTGAAAGTAGCCCCAAGGCGCTCATAATAATAGTACCGCCTGTTCCTCCACTGGTAATCAATTGCATGATGGAAAGGGTTTTTTCTTCCACTACCAATTGATTAATGGAATCGTTTGCAAGTATAGTTTGTAAAAGGAGTATCTTCATAATTTGCTTTTTATATTAAACACGCTAATTATTACTTTATTGCATTAAAATATAAGTTGCAGCACCTGCCAAATAACCCATTAATGCCAACAAAGAAATATTTTTCATGTACCAAATAAAGTCAATTTTCAAAATACCCATTACTGCAACTCCAGCTGCAGAGCCAATGATCAATACCGAACCTCCTGTTCCTGCACAATAAGCCAAAAACTCCCAGAACATTCCATCAGCAGCATACATACCTACTTCAGCAATAGGATACATACCCATGGCACCAGCTACTAGCGGTACATTATCCACAATAGCAGATAGCAAACCAATAATCATATTAATTACATAAATCCCTTCTGCTTCTTGACCATTAAAAGTACTGTCTAGCCATTTCGCCACTATGTCTAGCTGTCCTGCAGATTGCAAAGAAGCAACAGCCAATAAGATTCCTAAGAAAAAGAAAATAGTTGCTGTATCAATTTTTTTCAATACCCCAATTACTGAAAGTTGTGATTTTTGTTCTTGATTTTTACTTCTATGAATCACTTCAGTAGCTAACCATAACACTCCTAAAGAAAAGATTATCCCTACATAAGGAGGTAGATGTGTAACCGTTTTGAATACAGGAACAAATAACAATCCGCAAACGCCTAAATAAAACACGAAAGCTCTTTCAAATGGGGTGGTAGGATTTTTCTCATGCTCTTCTAGCATTATAGTTTCAGGTCTTTGTATCTCGCCTTTTAATCGGAAAGTAAGGTAAAGTAAAGGAACTACTGCACATACTACTGAAGGAACAATAACAGAAGTAATAATATTTGCTGCACTTACTTGTCCGCCAATCCATAGCATAATGGTAGTTATATCTCCAATTGGAGACCATGCGCCACCCGCATTAGCAGACAAAATAACCATACCAGCAAACATCCACAAATCATCTTTATCTTTTATCAGTTTTGTAAGAAGGGCAGCCATTACGATAGAAGTGGTAAGGTTATCTAATGCTGCTGAGAAGAAAAAGGTAATAACACTTAAAATCCAAAGTAATTTTACCTTATTGTTGGTGGTAATTTTATCTGTGATTATTGCAAATCCCTGATGAGCATCTATTAACTCAACAATGGTCATTGCACCTAAAAGGAAAAATAAAATTTCAGCAATATCTACTATGTGATGCTGAATTTCGTGTGTTAAGCTGTGGTGGTCAATTCCTGAAAAAGCAAAAAGTGCCCATCCAAGCCCTCCTATAATAAGGGCCGAAGCGGCCTTATCTACCTTAATAGGATGTTCCAATGCAATCGCCATGTAGCCCAATACAAAGACTACAATCATAAGTGTAATTATCATAAAATTTAGGATTTAATTATTTTGCTGCAAATATACTGTTCTAGATGGGAACGCAAAGTCAGAACCATGCTTTTTTACAATCTCCATTATTTTATAATTGATATCCTGCCTCACATCTATTAAATCTCCCCATTTTGGGCTATCAACATAATAAATAACCAATATATCTAATGAACTTGAGCCAAATTCTTGGAAGCGAACTTTGCCTTCCTGATCAGTTTTTTCATGCGCGTTTATCATATCCTGAGTATCAGCAACAATAGCCTTAATTTGCTCAATAGTAGTGTCGTAAGTGAGTCCCAAATTAAACTTCACTCTTCTTACAGGACGCATGCCTAAATTATCCAATTCAGCATCTATCATTTTCTTGTTAGGAACAGTTACCATGCTTTTGTCAAAAGTGCGGATTCTTGTGCTTCTGAAACCTACTTTCTCCACAGTTCCTGTAACAGAGCCAACCGTCACATTATCTCCAACAGTGAAAGGTCTGTCAAAAAATATGGTAAAAGAGCCGAGCAAATTCTCTAAACTTTCCTTGGATGCCATAGCTAAGGCAATACCCCCAATACCCAATCCTGTTGCAAGTGCAGTTACATTTACATCAAATACATTACCCATAATGATAAATAGAGCAAATACATATGTGAGGATTTTGGCTATTTCAATAATAAAAGGAATCAGTTGATCATCCATTTTATTGTCCGTTTTTTCTGCTTTGGCAAATAAAATAAGTCCTACAAAATCAATAACTTTAAGCAATATCCAAAAGATAGCAAGTACATATACTAAAGCATAGCCTTTACTTATAATCATTTTAAGCCCAAATTCAGAAATATCCGATAAATGCCAACTTGGTGGATATACAATGTGAGAAGCACCTAGATAAATAATAGACAGCATTATAAAAAGCCCAATAGGTTTAGATAATAGCTCATTAAATTTATCTATTCCAATTTCGCTATCTTTCTTTCCTATTAGTTTATAAAGCAGTTTGCTAAAATATCTTGAAATCAATTTTTTGAAAAGCAAGCCCACAACTATTGCACTAAAGAACACACAATAATCCTGTAGGCTGTTTCCATAAAAACTCTGTTGTAAGAATTGTAGATCCATAGTTTAAATAAGTTGTTTTAAAGCAATCTTTAGTGCTGTTTTTGAGATGTTTGTTTTTTCGCTATTTTCTTGATGCACTTTTGCTATTGCCTCTTTAATGGTTTCTGAAACTGCCGTAAAGATAGCAATATCTTTCATTTCACAATCTTCTTGCATAAAGTAAGAAAATGCCCGAGCCATCCCACAATTCGCAATAAAATCAGGCAACACACTTACCCTTTTGTCCGCACTCTTTGAGATTGGTCCAAAGAATATTTCCTTATCGGCAAAAGGCACATTTGCTCCAGATGATATTACTTGCAATCCATTATAAATCATTGAATCCAATTGTGATTGAGAAATTAATCTTGAAGCTGCAGCAGGAATAAAAATTTCAGCTCCAATATTCCAAATTTGCTCATTTACTTGCTCGAATGAAAGCATGTTTTCGGCTTCCAAATAGTTAGCGCTTCTATTTTCTAAAAGCGCTCTTATTTCCTCAAAAGAAAAACCATCTTTATTAATCAGTCCTCCTGCAATATCTATAATACCACCAACCTTAGCTCCTGCTTGCGCTAAATAGTAGGCTGCAGCACCAGCAACATTTCCCCAGCCTTGAACAATCACTCTCTTTCCTTTTGCAGATCCACCATAAATGTTGTAATAATGTAATATCGCTTCAGCAACTCCATAGCCTGTAATCAGATCTCCAACCGAATAATCTTTGTTAGGATTTGGTGTCAGCTTTTCATCTTTTACAATAAGAGGAACTCCCTCTGAAAGTTGATTGATGATGCTCATTTTTCCATCTTCATCTCTATCAAAATGCCCATTTACAATTCCTTCTAAAGGAAACAAAATCCCCTGTTCTTTACACATAGGTATTACTTCATCTACTTCATCTACATTCATATCTCCTCCTGTACCATAATAGGTCTTTAAAAGCGGCTTGGCAGCTGCATACCATCTTTTTAGCACCTCTTTTTTTCTTGGATCTCTTGGGTCAAAATTGATACCTGATTTACCTCCACCAATTGGCGGTCCTGCTACTGTAAATTTTATCTCCATGGTTTTCGCTAAAGCCAAAACTTCATCTTTAGTAACGCCTATACGCATTCTTGTCCCCCCTGCAGCAGCCCCACCTCTTAAAGAGTTGATTACTATCCACCCTTCCGCATCAGTTTCTGTATCCTTCCATTCAAAAACCACTTCCGGTTTTTTTTCTTCAAATTGCTTTAATAATTCTTGCATTTTTTAAGTCTACTAAAATTTTTGCAAATGTATCAATTCGACAATAGATAAGTAGGTGTAGCTAATAGTTTTTGTTAAATAGCTTTGAAAATAACTCCCCCACAATTGTCTTTGTTAGCGCCAGTTACACTTTGCAAACAATTTACTTCATTCCGTATTCTTAAAAGACCTAAAAAAGCAAAAATTAAAGCCTCTTTGTAATTGACAATCTCATTGTTTGGAATGATAATGTCTGATGATGCATGATGTCTAATTCTTATCATTAAATAATTATTAAATACCCCTCCTCCTGTAAAAAGTACTTTATCATTAACTAATAATTGCCCGATTTGTATAGCAATATGTTCGCAAAAGGTGTTCAAAATGTCTGCTATTTTGTAATCAGCACTAATGATGGGGTTAATTTGAGATTCCACCCATTCCCTTGCTAAGGATTTTGGAGGATGTTGGTTATAGAAATCTAAATTATTGAGTTTATCTAAAAGTTCAGGAATGAGTTTTCCGCTTTTTGCTATACTGCCATTTTTATCGTATGCTGCTCCCAATTTTCTACTCAATTCATTCATTATAATATTTACAGGACAAACATCAAAAGCAGTAATTTCTTCTCCATTTTTTATGGAAATATTCGCAAACCCGCCAAGATTAACACAGTATTTATAGATAGGGAAAAGTTGCAAATCCCCAATGGGAGCAAGTGGTGCTCCTTGCCCGCATAAAGAAACATCCAAGCTTCTAAAATCATTAATTGTAGTTGTTTTTGTTGTATTTGCAATTGTCCTGCCACAACCAATTTGCAGGGTATAGTTATTTTCAGGCTGATGATAAATAGTATGCCCGTGTGAGGCGATAAAATCTACTTTTTCATCTAGCAAAAAGCAATTGATGATTTCTCCAAGATACATTCCATATTCAACATCTGTTTTTTCAATAACTGCTTTTGATTTAGAGGGTAATTCTAGCAATGTTTTTTTCCAATAATCTGAATATTTTATTGTTTGGCTTTTTTCAATCTTAAACTCCCATCCCTTGACTTTTTTAAACGAACATATGGCCAAATCTACTCCATCTAAAGAGGTGCCAGACATTAGGCCTAAAATACGGTAAGAATTATTCTGAGGCTTCATTTTTCAAAAGTAGTTTAAAAAATGTATTTTTGCATGAATTTTTTAAAATAGCAAAAGATGAATTTTGAATTGACGGAGGAACATAAGATGATCAGAGGCGCTGCTAGGGATTTTGCTCAAACTGAGTTATTACCTGGCGTGATTGAAAGAGATGAAGAGCAAAGTTTTCCTGCAGAGCAAATAAAAAAGCTTGGAAAATTAGGCTTTTTGGGCATGATGGTAGACCCTAAATATGGAGGAGCAGGAATGGATGCTATTTCTTATGTGTTGGCCATGGAAGAGATTTCAAAAATAGACGCTTCTACATCTGTAGTTATGTCTGTAAATAACTCTTTGGTTTGTTGGGGATTAGAAACTTATGGCACAGAAGAGCAAAAGGAAAAATATTTAAAACCCTCAGCTAGTGGAGAAATTATTGGTGCTTTCTGTCTTTCAGAGCCAGAGGCAGGAAGTGATGCTACTTCACAAAAAACAACAGCAATTGACAAGGGAGATTATTATTTGTTAAATGGAACCAAAAATTGGATCACCAATGGAGCTACAGCTTCTTTTTATCTAGTAATTACACAGACAGATGTAGAGAAAAAGCATAAAGGAATCAATGCTTTTATTGTAGATAAAGATATGGATGGTTTTGTGGTAGGGCAGAAAGAAAATAAGTTAGGGATAAGAGGTTCTGATACACATTCTCTCATGTTTACAGATGTAAAGGTGCCAAGAGAAAATAGAATTGGAGAGGATGGTTTTGGCTTTACTTTTGCTATGAAAACTCTGTCAGGAGGGAGAATAGGAATTGCCGCTCAAGCTTTAGGAATTGCTTCTGGAGCTTATGAATTAGCGCTTCAATATTCTAAAGAAAGAAAGACTTTTGGTAAAGAAATTTCTAAACATCAAGCCATTGCTTTCAAACTTGCAGATATGGCAACTGAAATTGATGCTGCTCGTTTGCTATGTTTAAAGGCAGCATGGTTAAAGGATAATGGGCAAAACTATGATAAAACTGGTGCAATGGCAAAGGTGTTTGCATCTGAGGTAGCTATGAGAACAACTACAGAAGCCGTGCAAGTTCACGGAGGTTATGGTTTTGTAAAAGAATACCATGTAGAACGCTTGATGCGTGATGCAAAAATTACACAGATATATGAAGGAACATCAGAAATTCAAAGAATAGTTATTTCTCGTTCTATTCTAAAATAAATAATTATGAAAAAATTAATTCTTTTATCAGTTTCTGTTTTGCTTACACTAGCAGTAAGTGCTCAAATTGATATTGATAAATCAAAAATAAATCCGTCATATTTGAAGTTCTTACCTTCCGATGCTAATCCACAGGATTTGCGCCCATCAGATATTCCATCTGAACAGGTGCTAAAAAAAATGGGGCTTTCAGAAAAAGAAATTGCAGAAGCAATGGATTTCAAATATTCTAAAGGAAAATATGCTAAGAGTGATCAAGATACCATTGGAAGCAATAGAATTCTGTCAAAATTTTATGAAAGCCTAGGAGACACACTTGTTTTAGACTCTGCTACTTACCCAAAAGCAAGAATATATGGTCAAGATATTTTTAGAAATAATGAGTTGTCTTTTTTTCAAAAGGCATTGGATGCTAAAGCGCCTGAGAACTATAAGGTGGGCCCAGGAGATGAGATCAGTATTGCTGTTTGGGGTTATTCCGAATTTTCAGAAACCATTGAGGTAGATGCTAGGGGGTATATCAATCCAAGTTCTTATGGAAGAATATATGTAAAAGGATCGAGTTTTAAGAAAATGAGATCAATGCTAAAAAGCAAGTTCAGTAGCTTTTTAGATATGAAAAATTCTGAAATAGATGTTACACTATCTTACTCTAGAGTAATCACTGTTAATATTGTCGGAGAAGTTTACAATCCAGGATCATATACCATTCCAGCTATCAATACCGCATTTAATGCACTAATTGCAGCTAATGGACCTAATCAGTTGGGAACAGTTCGTAATATTTATATTAAGCGTGATGGAAAAACTGTTGATTCTTTGGATGTTTATCATTTTCTTTTCAACCCTACACGCTCACAAGATATTTATATGCAAGATGGAGATTACCTTTTTGTGCCGCCTGCAAAGCATCTAATCGAAGTGAAAGGAGCTGTAAATCGCCCATACACTTATGAGGCAAAAAATGGAGAATCAGTTGCTAATATGATAAAATATGCTGGAGGGTTTACTACTAACGCCTATGCAGATGTCCTTACATTAAAAAGGATAGAATACAATTCAATCAAGGTAAATGATGTGTATAAAACTCATTTAACTACTACATTAGTTCAAAATGGAGATGATATAGTAGTAAATTCGATTTCAAATAAGTTGTCTAATGTGGTAACTGTAAGATCTAGTATTGGTGTAGCCGCTGACTATGAATATAAAAAAGGAGAGAGGCTTTTAGATTTATTAGATAGAGCAAAATGTATTGATGAAAAAACTTTTTTGGAAAAGGTTTATGTAATCAGATTGAATCCCGACAGAACAAAAACGCATATAACAGCTGATTTGACTGCTATTTTGGAGGATGTCAAGCATAAAGATAACATCTTATTACAAGAATATGATATTGTAAGTGTGCTATCAATTGATGATTTTGATGATGAGTTTACCGTTTCCGTGAAAGGGGCAATAAGAGATGGTGGCACATTTGACTTTGGAGATGGTATGAGTT
>MDTB01043311.1_pt1 | contig 10758 bp, 4 predicted proteins | sample 811161 | NCBI WGS metagenome assembly MDTB01 (sample SAMN05326650, study PRJNA326480) | marine metagenome | isolation source: seawater | place: Mediterranean Sea | collected 2009 | reverse complement strand
TTAATTTTTATCAAAATAAGCTTAAAATACTAGAAATAAATGTTTCTATTTAAAACAAAAAAAGACGAAAATAAAAAGGATGAAAGTTCTAAAATAAACGTAGATTTAGAAATTATCACAAAAATGAATCAGGAGTTCGCTCTATCTCTTGATCTAAATGAAACTTTAAAAACTGCTCTTCAAGTAATTATTGCAAGAATTAATGCACAAGCTGCAAATATTTTTTTAATAAATGAGAAGAAGAAAAAGTTTCAATGTATTGCATCCCTTCATCAAGATTACTTGGATGAGTATGAGCTTGACTTAAAAGATGGAGTTATGGGTAAAGCAGTTGAGCAAAAAAAATGTATCAGGGTTGGAAACGTTAAAAAAGATGTAAGAGAAATTGCAGAATTTTATTTTGATTTAGATAATAAAACAAACTTTACAACTTATTCAGTTTTATGCTCTCCCTTAATTGCTGCTAATGAATGTATTGGAGTAATTCATTGTTTAAATAAAAAAACAAATGATAAATTGTTTATTGAAGATGACAGAAAGCTTTTAGAGACTCTTTCTGCTCCCGCTGCTCTTGCAATAAGAAATGCAAAAATGGCGCAGGAAATGATTGAAAAAAATAAAATTCAAAAAGAAGTAGAGATTGTAGGAGAAATTCAAAAATCTCTTTTATCACAAAATAAGAAAGAATCTTTTCCAGTTTCAGGAATTAATATTCCAGCAAAAGTAGTTTCGGGAGATTTTTATAATTTTTCAGATTTAGGAGATGGAAAATATGGTTTTGGTGTAGCAGATGTGTCGGGCAAAGGAATTAAGTCATCATTGTTAATGTCTAAAGCTTCGAGTCTTTACAGGTGTTTAAGCAAAACAGATTTTTCTGCATCTAATTTATTGATTCAATTAAATAACGAAATTTGTGAAACAATTTCTAGAGGTATGTTTGTTACAATGTTAATTGGAATTTACGATAGTAATAAGAAAGAATTATTACTTGCTAATGCAGGTCACGAACCTCCAATTATTTATTCGAAAGATGGTTCATTTTCAAATTATACCGAAGCAGGTCCTCCTTTAGGAATTATGTCTAATACAAAATATACAGAACACAAAATTACTTTTGAAGATAGTTCTATGTATATTTTTACAGATGGAATTACAGAAATTAAAAGTCCTAAAGGAGATATGTTGGGATCAGAAGGGTTTCAAAATTATATAAAAAAATATCAATCAACCCCAAATAATGAGAGATTAAAAATAATTATTGATGAAATTTTAAAAGAAGGACATGTTCAAAAAGATGATTTAACAATTGTTGTTGTGGACAGTAAATAAATATTAATTTCATTACTTTTTTTACGATATAAAGCTCAAATTGATTAAAGAATAAGTGGTCAAATCTTTTATTTTTGTTAGTTTTTATAAAATGAAAAAATTTTTATTTATAGTAACTGTTTTTTTAACTCTTTTAACTAATCAATCGTATTCTAAAAATTTACCTCCCGGAAGTGGTAAGAGTGTTCCTGCAAATATATTAATTTTGTTGGATCGTACATTTAGTATGAATTGGCCATCGGAAAGATATGGTGGAGTATATAAAATGAAAGAGCCAATGGCAGTTGTACAAGACTCTACTCATGGATTTTATTGGGTAGCAGAATTAGATAATAATGGAATAACTACTTGGGACTCAGATCCCTCACCAACAGTAAACCAAAAATCTCCTTATGGAAATTTAAGTAAAGCAGGAACTACAGCATGTAGAACCTCTCATCCTTGGGGAAATGATAATAATAGAGGTTTTAGAAAAGATAACGCCGTAAATATCGAAGAATATGATGGCATGCTTTATACAGCTCATCTTAGAAATGATGATGCTAATTATGGAAGAATTAAACAGTTTAATCCTCGAGTAAGTGAACGTCTTGATACAAGCAGAAATAGTAAAGATAGGTATTGTGTGCAAGAAGTTAAAGATCAAGATTTTAAAAGCAACCATATCGCAATAGATATTCAAGATGGAATTTATTACGCCATGGGAGGTGGAAAATGGGGAAGAGGAAATGCATACCTTTGGGTAAAAGATTTAACAGTAGATACAAATTTTGGATCAGCACCCTTGCCTTGTGCAACAAATTTTTCTACTGGTAACAAATGGAGAATTGATGGTACTGGAGATTTACATGAAGCAGCAAAATTTGTAACAGCTATTACTGCTGATAGTAATAATGAATATTTATATGTAGCAAGTAGATATACTAAAAAAATTTGGAGTTTTAAAATTACAAATAACTGTGTAAGTGAAACTAAAACTGCTGTGTTTGATAACCCATGTGGAACATCTTATGGATTAGTCACTGACCCAAATGATGCTACTCATTTATACTCAGTTGGAACTTATACACATAAAGTGTGTAAAATAAAAGTTAGCAATGGAAACTTAGTAAGCTTAATTAAATCTGAAGGAATCGCTGATGCGTTTGAACCATCATCTGCTGATAAACTTTATTTTATGGAACCTCATAGTATAAAATTTAATCAAGCAGGAAATTTACTTGTTGCTAATAGAGGAAGATTAGAAATTGTTATAATCAATAAAGATTTAGAATTTCAAAAAGTTTTTGGTCTAAGTGGTGTATCAAAACTTAGAGGAGCAATTGAAGCAATTAAAGCTGCAGTATCTGATAGCGCTTTAACTGAAGGTGCTCACTTTGGCTTAGGTTTGTGGAGCCACCAAGGTGGTGCTGGTTATACAGGATGGAACGCTGCTGCACGTAGTGGAGAAGGTCAAAGTATCCCGTGCGATGTTAAAAATTGTATACCAGTAAAGGTTGATGCTGATGGGGCCAAAAAAATTTACCAATATTTACAACAACCAATATCATTATATAGAGCTACCCATGCAACCGCATTTTCTAAAATGGCAAAAGCTTATTTTAATCATGCTGACTCTCCTGACGATAATATAGATTGCCAGTTAAATTATGTAATTGTAATAGGTGATGGTGGTTGGGCACAATCAACGCATGACTCTGCAAAAACAGATATGCGTACATTGGCTGCTAATGGAGTAAAAAGCATTATGATTGCTTACGGAAATGAGATATCTGGTGGCGCATTAGGGAAATTTGATGAAATGGCTTCTGTGGGAGATAGCGGGTATACAAAAGCTATAGTAGCTACAACTGCCCAAGATTTAAAAACTCAGCTTCAAGTTTTAATATCAACTATTACTAGTGAAAATTTATCATATACCTCACCTGCAATTGCAGGATCTATTGAAAGTTCTGGAAAAGTATATCAAGCTCAGTTTGATTATTTTGCAAAAAAAGAATGGGAAGGTAAATTAAAACGTTCAGAAATAATTAAAAATGCTTCAGGTATAAATGTAAATACAACTCCTGACTGGGAAGCTTCTGAAAAGCTTAAGAGTAAAAGACCAAGTGAAAGAAAAATTTGGACTGCAATAGATGGTTTACCATATACTGATTATGATAACTTTAAAGATACTAATGTTAGCTCAATTCAAACAAAACTTTTTCAGTTAACTGGGAATATTGTAAAAGATTACCATAACGACAGTACAGATACTGGTGGCACTGGACGTTGCGGTGCTAATGGAGATAATATTGCTTCAGTAGAAGATGGTGTAGTAGACGATGCAAAAGGATTAATAAATTTTATAAGAGGAGAAGATTATTTTGGTTATAAAACAGGCTGTAATTTAACTGCTAAAAGGGATCATTATTTAGCTGACATTTACAATTCTAATTTATTATTAGTTGGACCACCAGAAGGCGAAGTATCATATTTAAATGAAAATCAAGAAGCTTTTTTTAGAAATAAAAATAATTATCAAAAAGATTTCAAGGATATATGGAAAGATAGAAGAAAAGTAATTTATGTTGGGGCCAATAATGGAATTCTCCATGCCTTTGATGCTAATACCGGAGAAGAAATATGGGGATTTGTCCCTCCTTTAATTGCAGGTAGATTACCAACAATGATAAATCCAGGTTTAAATAAAAGTTCAGGAGGAGGAACAGTTCCAATATACGGTGTTGATGGATCACCTGTTGTACATGATATGTATTTTAAAAAACCAGGAACCTTAGCTAAAGCTTGGTACTCAATATTAATGATACCTTATGGTAGAGGTGGTGCAGGTTTTTCTGTATTAGATGTAACAAATCCTGATAGACCAGACCATTTATATTCTATCTTAAATGATCCTGTTGGAGGAAAGATATATAGATCAGATCATAATGGAATAATTTACAAATATAACTATGAATCAAACTCTTTTAATAACAATAACATAGAAGAAATTGCGAAAGTTAATGCTAATTTTGCAGCCAACTCTTCTGTATCAAGCACATGCAATAATGCAGGAAATACATCATGTTACAAAGGTAAAAAAATAACTATAAATGATGTGCCAGATATTGAGGCTTCATCTGATGTTAAAATTTATATTGATGGTGAAGATGTTTCAGGATCGTCAACTTGGAGTAAAATTACTGGTTCTACAACACTTGTGGTAACAGTAGGTAATAATGTTTCATATAGTGCTGATCCAAACTCAGGAGTTATAAACTCCACTGTAAATGTAACTATTGTTAATGGGATGCCTACGGATGGCTTAGAATACGATTACAGATATTTAGCAGAAACATGGTCTAGTCCAAGAGTATTCCGATTACCTAATACTGGAGCTGGTGATTCACTTCATGATGATGACATATATGCTGCTGTAATGGGAGGTGGATATGGAGTTAATGTACCAGGCTTAGGTTCTAATGTATTAGTAGTAAATTTAGAAAATGGAAAATTAATAAAGCAAATAGAAATTCCAGATTTACGTCTTAACAATATTGCAAATTCAGTTCCTGCAACTCCAGTTGTAATTACACCCGATCTATCTCTTGCAGCAAACTTTAAAGGTGCTTTAGTTTACATAAATGATTTAGAAGGAAAAATCACAAAAATAAATCTTACAAATATGAAAGATGATAGAGCTCAAAGTGGAGCTCCGGCTCCAGTATCTTTATATGACACAATGACTTTATTTTCTGCAAACTCAACTGCCGACAACAATAGATATATGTATCATAGTATGGATGCAACTATTGGAGGAACTACCAATGATTTATGGTTATATGCTGGAACAGGAGATTATTTAAATCTAAACGATTCAGGTATAACAAGCCCAGGTAATGTGGACAATTTGTTAATTGGAATAAAAGATGAAAATTATCCAAACTTTAAAGCTCTTACATCTTTAGCTATAGACGATTTAACAAAATGTAAAAATACAACAAACGATATTTCCGGGGCTAACTGTCCAGGTAACGCACACATTGGCTGGTATATAAAATTGGAACCAGATAGCGTAGTAGAAAGAAGAAAAGTTACAGCAGAACCAACTGTAGATGGTGGTTATGTTTATTTCCCAGTATATAAACCAGCATCAACAGACAAATGTGCCTTAGGCGATGCTTTTATTTGTGCAGCAGATGACGAATGTGGAACTAATAGTTCTCAATTGCTTGGGATTAATCCCACGCCACATTCTCTTGAAAAATGTTTACATGTAGGACAAGGAGCTCTAACAAAAATAGTTGCACATGGCGGAACCTTATTCTCAGGTATTGCGGGTGAAAGTACTAAGGGAAATAAAGATTTAGTTATTTTACCTGGAATAGGTAGCAATTTGGACAGCTATAGAATTGATTGGAGAGAAAATAATTAGTATCTCTAAATGTTAAAACAATTTTTATTAATTTTTTTTTTCATAATATTAAGTAATAGTACACCAGTTAAAGCTGGAGATTGTCAACAGACTTATGAACCGGGCATACCACTTTTACTTTTTTCTGCTTTAGATTGCGATGATGACGATACCATGACATTATTATCAGGTGCTTCACTAGATGGACCTAGTAATTTTACTGGAGCTGACGATACAGATGGGGTTACTATTGTAAACAGCGGAACAATGCAACAATTAAACAATGATAACGAGTCTCCTATAAATGGATCTAAAAGCAGAAATTTAACTGTTACCAATAATGGAACTATTACAGCATCAAAGAGATATGGAATTTACATCAATAATGCTGAACAAGTCACTATAACCAATAATGCAGGCGCAACAATACGAACTAACTTTATTCCTGGCACTGCTTCAGCAGAACAAGGAGCGATTTATGGAAACAAAATTGGTAATTGTGATAGTGGTGATTGCTACAATAGTTCAGACTCAAATGGCGGAACAGGTTTAACCTTGCATAATTATGGAACTATAACTTCATATTACAGAACAATTTGGGGAGGAAATGCGAACGGTGATAAATCAAAAAATATAAATATTTATAATTATAATGGTGGGTCGATAACTTCAGAACAATCAGCAACATTTAAGTTTAGATATACTGATAATTTTTCTTTAAATAATTATAGTGGTGCAACATTAGAATCGGGTACAGTTAGTGCAGATAATGGGGACTTTGTTCTTGATTTGTCATACGGATCAAATATTACAATTGATAATGATGGAACTATTGAATCTGGCAAAAGATACGCGGTAGGTTGTGATGAATGTGAAAATTTAACTTTAGATAATTCTGGAACCATCGAAGGGTTAGGTGATGTGGTTTATATAAGAAATATGACGGGCACAAATAGTATTACAAACTCTGGTACAATTAAAAATACATCTAGCGGTAGGCCAATACAAGCAAAAGGAAGTACGGGCTTAACTATTACAAATACTGGAACGATAGAATCGGCTACTCAAGTCGCAATTGATTTTGATGATAGTCCTAGCCCAACACTTATAAATAGAGGCACAATTAAATCCACAGTTAATAAAGCTAAAGTTGTAGATTTTCCTCAAACAGCAGGCACAGGAACTGGAGGAACTTTAGAAAATTATGGAACAATTATAAATTCAACTGGATCTTCAGGTCAAGGTATTAGAGTTGGAGATGGAACTGCGACATGGAATAATTTAACAATTATAAATTCAGGAACGATTTCTTCTGTAGGAGAGTCAATTTATGTACAAGGAGGTTCGGAAACCTCGGGTTTAAATATTATTACAAAAGGAGAAGGTACATATGTTGGTGAAATAGAAATGGACGATGCAGCAGTTACAATGACATTAGATTGTAGTATTTCAAAAGATCAAGACATAGAGCTTCAAGATAAAACTAATATGGTCATTGTTAATAATTTATGTGGAAATGATACTTATGCAATATTAGATTCTTCAAAAGATGCTGACGCTGATAATTCTGAGACTAATGGATATTTAAGAATTTATGGAGAGCAAGCAGATGTTTATTCTCATAATAAAAAGTATAGAAGTGAAATTTTCATATCAAAATTAAGAAAAATTTATAATGCTGCTGGTGAGAACAAAGAACAATCTATATTTGATAGTAATCAAAAAAGAGAAAATGTATATGACAATGATTTATCTGGTGTAGTTGGATACTTTGATAGAAATAAAGAAATAAATGGAAAAAGTTTAGAAAATTTTTTTATGAGTTATGTTAAAGAGGATGCTTCATTTAATAATGGTGAATTTTCTGGAGGAAAAAACTTAGCTTTTGGATACAAAAAAGAATTTAAAAATGAAAAGTTTAATGCATCTGTAATTCCTTTAATTGGAATCACAGATTTTAAAGTAACCGATGTAGAGTCAGAGACTAATCAAATATTAGATAACAAAATGATTACTCAGTTTGTTGGGTTAAATACAAAAGTGAATAAGAAACAATCAGTAAATAAAAATAATACTTTAACTATTGAAGTTGAAAGTACTGCAGGATTGCAAAGGTTTCCTAAGTATGTAACTAATTTTACTGATGGTGATTTATCAGTTGATGAGGCAATAGATGAAGTTTTGGGAGCAGGGTTCAGTGTAAAATATTCAACAGTTAATAAAAATGGTTTTATTTTTGAACCTTATGCCGGAGCAAATTATAGTAATACTTTTAGCAGTGATGTTAGAATTAATAACGATACTAATATAGATAATGGACACGTTATGAACGGAGTTATAGGAAAATATGTAGGTCTAAACCTATCAAAAAATACAGATGATATTACTTTTTCATTTAATTATGAGTATGGAAATCAAGATAACTTGAAAGAGAATACATTTGATATATCAGTTAGTAAAAAGCTTCAAAGGATCGCAAAATTAAGAAGAGAGGAAGAAAAAGAAGTTCCAGAATTAGAAAAGTTATTTGATCAGTTACAATTAGTAAAAGAAAATGAAAAACTTAAAGAATTAAGTGCTGAAGTCATTGAAGAAAATAAAATTGTTAAACAGTTGTTAATTGAACTGCTTAAGGAAAATCAAAAGCTTAAGGCAAAAAATAAACTATTCGAAAAAAGTAATTAAATATTAATTTTTTGGTTTTTCTTCTTCGGCTTTTTTAGCTGCTTCTTTTTTTCTCTTTTTTACATCAATGAGTTCAGTATTATCTAAATTTAATGCTAAACAAGTTATATCATCTCTTAATTTTTCTGCTCCCCAATTAAGTTCTGTTGCAATTGAATCTACTATATTTTTAGGAGTGATTGAGCTTAAATCTTTAACTATCCTTTCAACTCCATCTGCTCCAAGCTCTTGTCCATTTTTTAAATATCCTTCTGTTACACCATCGGTATAAACAACAAAATTTTTATCCTTTATATTGATTGTTTTTGATTTAACCATAGATTCTGCAAAATATTTGATAATCCCAATAGGTGGCATTTCAGATTTAATAAATTCGAAATTTTTATCCCGGTCAAATACCATAATACTTTCATGGCCAGCATTCACAAAAGTTACATCACCTGTCTGCGTATTAACTTTACCAAACACAGCGGTTACAAACATTCCTTTAAATTTTGCCTCAACTATCTCGTTATTTACTCCAAATACAACTTTTTCAAGGGGATATGATAAATTTGAAAGTGTTCTAAAAATTGAGGAAGCTTTAGCCATATACATTCCTGCTTTAACTCCTTTTCCAGATACATCCGCTAAAGTAAAGTAATATTCATCTTTACCAACCCCTATTACATCGAAGTAGTCTCCAGAAACGTCTCTTGCAGGAATGTTAGTAGCATAAATAAAGTTTTCGTACTTTGTAATGTCAGGAAACAAACTTTTTTGAACTTCTCCAGCTAATTCTCGTTCCTTTAATAATTTTGCTTCTTTTTGCAAGTTTGATAATGCAATTTTATTTTCTTCTACGAATCTAAAATATAGACCTGTTAAAAATGTTATGGTTAACATAAAAATTGGATAGCTAATATCGACTAGCTCTGATCTAAATAAGAATATACTAAAACCAATTATGACAACTGAAATAAAACTTCCAAAAAATATTGCTAAACTATATTTTGGTTTTATTTTTTGAGATAAATAAAATGTTATAAAAGCAACTATAATTGAAAATAATAACTCAAATATATATGTGTCTGGATTACGAATTAAATAATTTTGATCCAAAATATTCTCAATTACATTTGCATGTACTTCAACTCCAGGAATAGTAACACCTAATGGAGTTTTAACTAAATCGAATAACCCTTGTGCAGATGCTCCTATCAAAACATATTTATCTCTAAATTTTGATTTTTGAAATTGACCTTCAAATACAGAGCTTGCTGAAATGTACTGATTTTTTTTTGATTTTTTATATCTAATCCAAATTATTCCATTTGGATCAGAAATAACTTTATGAGGTCTAGAACTTATTCTTTGTATGCCTACTTCATTTAATTCTATGTATAAATTTTTTTGATTTTCTCCAACACGTAACATTTCTAATCCCATGGTAGGATATAATTTATTATTAAAACGAACTATTAACGGTAAAGAACGGATAATGCCGTCTGTTTGATCTAAAAAAGAAATAGATCCTAATCCTTTCACACTTTTTTCAAGTTTAGCTAGAGAACCAATTGAATGTGGAAAGGCAAAAGTAAATAATTTTGGATCGCCACCTTTTGAAAGAAATCTAGCCTTAGCGGTTCTATTATATCTTTCATTATTTATATAAATTTGCTGAGAAAAATTACTTCCTAAAACAGCAATTACAGATTTTGAAGCTTCTAATTGTTGTCTGAATATTTCGTCTGGCCCTTGGATATTTTGTAAATGATCAATAACTTCATTAGATGTAATGTTATAAGTTTTAATAATTTCTTCTGGAGATTGCTTATCTTTTTCAGTAAAAAAAACATCGAAACCTATAGCCTTTGGATTTGATGCGCTAACTTTTTCGATAATTTTTGCAAATACTCCCCTGTTCCATGGAAATTGTCCAAAGTAATCTAGACTTTTTTCGTCAATATCAATAATTACTACATTGGAGTCTTTTTTCTCTAAAGGGAAAACTTTTTGGTACATATCAAAACTAATAAAAGAAATCGACTTAACAAAGCTAGGATTAACAACTTTCAAAGCTATCAATAAAATCAATAGTATAAAAAATATTAAATAGTTTTTGTATTTTAATAATAAAGTTCGCACATCAGGAATTTAACTAGATTATAATTAAAGTAAATAAAACTTAGATTTGATTTAGGGCTTATTTCTTACGTCTTCTTTTATTTTTTTTCTTTTTCTTCTTCTTAGCTACTTTTTTCTTAACTATTTTCTTTTTCTTTTTAGGCTTTTTCTTAACTACTTTCTTTTTCTTTTTCTTTTTAGGTTTTTTCTTAGCTTTTTTCTTTTTAGCTTTTTTCTTTTTA
>MDTB01200785.1_pt1 | contig 10759 bp, 10 predicted proteins | sample 811161 | NCBI WGS metagenome assembly MDTB01 (sample SAMN05326650, study PRJNA326480) | marine metagenome | isolation source: seawater | place: Mediterranean Sea | collected 2009 | reverse complement strand
CTTCAAATACAGACTCATTAAATTCTTTCATAGACAAACTTTGCAAAGTAGCTAACACAATATCTTTATTGACTACTTTACATATTTTTCCCTGTATTCTTCCTATATTTGCATTTTCTATGAAGAAATCTATTCGTTCTTTCCACTGATCCAATAAGAAATCCTGATGAGCAACCACCAATGTTTTTACGCCTAGTTTACATGCTAAGTAAAGACCTAAAACTGTTTTACCATAACCACACGGTACAGAAATAATACCTCCTCCTCCATAAGGGCTTTTCTCAGTAGCCTCAATAAAGGCATCTGCGATTGGCTGTTGGATATCTCTCAAAGTTTTTGAAAATGTGCATTTAATATCTTGAGGTTCGTTTATCTTTGACGTATAAGGTTGTCCATATTTCTCGATTCCGTAAAAGCGAGGAACATATAATTTTCGATGGCTTTCTCCATAAATAGGAAAGGGTGGAGGTGGCTTAGAAAAATCCTTGTTTACGAAAGGTTGAACTGTTAGATCTTTCTTGATTTGTTTTATTTCAGACGATGGTAGTTTCTCTTTTAATATTGTGTAACCTCGAGGACTTAAATTACAATATGTATTCATTATTAAAAGTAATTGCTATTTATTTAAGCCTATAAATCAAATTTAAATTTTTCTATATATAATATATATGAAATTTACAGAACAAGATCTTTTAAAATACTTAGCTTATGTTTTATTGACATTGTATTCACTATTTTTCGTGAATACATTAGATGTAACGCACTTTGAAAATATATATGTAAGATTAGGATTGATAATTGTAGTAGTATTAAGCGCACAATGGGATCCGGTTGTATGTTTATTGATGGCTATTGGATTTTTAGTAACTCATCAAAGACTTCAAGAATTAAAAAAGAAACAAACAAATACTAAAATAGAACTTATTCAAATCAAGGAAGATAAAAAATTAGAAAATCTTAAGGAACTCAATAAAAAATTAAAGGAAAAGAATAGCCAATTAAATACAATAGTAAATAATAAAATTGTTGATATGAATCAATCATTTAATATTAAAAATACATCAGATGATAAAGAATTAACACAAGATGAAATTGATGAAAAATATAATTACATGACTAAAGAAACTGTATATAATGCAGTTGCCGACGTCAATAATTATTTTGAAGTAGAAGATTCTTTTGATAAGATATCAAATAATATGGTTTAGGTATTTTTATTTACTATTTTTTTTACCATTCTATCAACTGCATTTTCAATAGCTCTATTTTCCGTTTCTTTAAAAACAGTTGGTATTGCCCCTGGTAGACGTTTTCTTCTTTTTGGTGTTTGACTATTAACTATATTTTTTACTGCTTTTTCTACTGCTTCAGTGATATTTGTGGTTGTATTTGAATCTTTTTTTTTACCTTTTTTTGGACTTGTAGGAGAACCAGACCCAGACCCAGAAGGACCAGGCGCTGGAGAACCAGGAGGTGAACCCGGAGGAGGACCAGACCCAGACCCAGACCCAGACCCAGACCCAGACCCAGACCCAGATCCAGACCCAGAAGGACCAGGCGCAGGAGGACCAGCAGGCCCAGGAGCAGGAGGAGGCGCAGGAGCACCAGGAGGCGGACCAGGAGGAGCACCAGGCGCAGGAGGAGGCGCAGGAGGACCAGGAGGCGGAGTAGGTTGGTTGTTGCTGCTGCTTGAGCTTGCTGAATTAACAGAAGCAGCATTTGAACTATTAACTTCTTTTACTCTTCTTATTTTAGGAACTTTTGCACTATCTGGCTCTGTTTCTATATTTTTTAATATGTTATTATCTCTACATCTTTTGTTCCAATCATCTATTATTTCAGGAGGCTTAGCATTATCTCCCTTTTTTAGAGCCTTGGTGCCTACTAATGATATAATCATTTTTTGTGTGAACCCTATTTTGAATAAATACTTTGTTAAGTAAAATGCATTAGCCATTAATAATCCTAAACATATAAGAGTTATTATTGATTTAATTCTTTTTTTTGTCTTTGCAGTGAAATAAGAAAATTCGGCAGTTGACCTATATATTGCTACATTTGTTTCATCTCCATAAAATGAACCATTGTCATCTTGGACGCATGCTTCAGAAGATCCAAATTCACTATATGATTCATTATTAGTTTGTATAGCACATTTATACTTATGAACTGAAACCCCATTTTCACTTATTAAAGACTTTTCATATAATCCAAAATAATTAGACTTAGCATTGAAAGCAGCTTCATTGCATTTCTCAACATTTTCTACAAATCCAATATTTCTTGTTAAGGCCTTTCGCGTTGGTCCATCTGTATAACAACCCATATAATTATCCGGTTCAGGTCTTGGAGCAGCCGTAGTAGTTGTTGAATCAGGTCTACGAACACATCTTAAAAATCTATCATCCCTTATTGTGACTTTTCTTTCTGATGGTGTTATATCTCTTCCTATGCTATAGAATACTTTCCGTTGTCCTAAAGATTGTATAGGACGGATACTGTTTTTAATATACTTTTTTAACATGTTTAAGTTTGTAGTCCCTATTGTTCCAGTATGTTCCATTACTATATTAAAAAACCCAGTGCTACATGGAGGGTATGGTAAAGAACCTTCATAAACAAAGAATGATTTTTTTGAGGGCAATAACATATTAGCACTCCATGCACTGGATACTTCTATTGTTTCTTCAAATTCAGAATTAAATGAAGGTGTATTATTGATAAATTGGTTTATAAATGTTTCTGTGCCTCCAAAGTGAGGACCTTCTTCATATAGACAACTCACAGTAACTCCTCCTTCACTTGGATTTCCGGTTGAATGGACCAAAACCATTTCCATACTATATTTTTCACCATCTATTTTATGCATTGTGGGAACATGCATAGTAATAAAATCAAGTTTGTAATAAATATTTTTATAGATTATATAGGAACCAGTATCATATTTTAAAATAATCATACCATTATTAAATTTGACATTACATCTAGAAGGTTTATAAAAAAATTTCAGTTCACACAAAGATTCACATGGAATAGTAAGCTCGGTATCGATATTTATTGGAGATTGGTTTACATTACTGTTACAAACTCCTCCCCAATTTGAATAATCTGTAAAAGTCCAATTACTTGAGCTTAGCGACATTTAATAATTTAAAATATTTTTTTTATAATAAATAGGCATGATTGAAAAAATAATTACGTTTATAGAAATAATAATATTAATTGTTTATGGACTTTATAATTACATAAAAAATTACGTTATAGACATCATCCATAGAAATAAACATGAAGACCCTCCTACATTAAAATCTGATAATGTTACAGAAACCTTTGAAGACCACTCTCAAAATCAACAAGAAGAATTAAATGAAAATATAGAGAGTAAAACAAGTTTTAATATATATAGACCAAATGATTTTTATTCATATAATATTAATGATTATAATGACTATTCAATAAGTAAGAATCAACCAGACAATTTAGTTCTTCCCAAAAACTATGCTTTTCAAACTCAGGAATTCGAAAAAGATGCAGATTCCTATGATTATAAAGATTTTAATAACATTGATGGAGCCGGAGTCCATTTGTATTCTACATGGAAAACAAATCCTGTAAATAGACCATGGTTTGAAACATGTCTAAGTCCTATGAATTGTCAAGTTGTAGAGGGTGATTTAGAAAAATTCAATTATAATAATTAGTTAAAGATTATAAAAGAAAAAAATAAAGAGATATGTATACCAATCGTAAAAGAATAATGACTGATGCTGAAGACGAAGATGATAACGATGACTCACTCAATGTTAAAGTCATTAATCATAATCACATTTATCTTTATGGAGAAATAGATATGAGTGTGGCTTTAGAATTTAATACAAAATTTAATGAAAGTCTTCTCAAGTATAAAAAGATTTGTCTAGATATAAATATAGAACCTGTATTTAACATTCATATTAATTCATGTGGTGGTGTTATTGTAGCTGCTCTTAGTATGATCGAAACCCTAAAGAGATCCAAATGCCAAATATACACATATATAGAAGGTGAATGTTCTTCTGCTGCTACACTAATTGCTGTTATAGGAGATAAACGATATATGGGAGAAAATTCACTTATGCTTATCCATCAATTGCGGAGTGGCTTTTGGGGGACCGCCAGTGAATTTGCGGAAGAAAATAAAAACAATAAGAAGTTTATGAAAATTATTAAGAATATATACCTAAAACATACTTCAATTGATAGTGATGCTATGGAGAAAATGCTGCTTAAAGATAGTTATATGTCTTCAAAGAGATCGAAGAAAATGGGATTGATTGATGAGATTATTTAATATGATCGGTAAGATTATTTAATATGATCGGTAAGATTATTTAATATGATCGGTTAGATTATTTAATATGATCGGTTAGATTATTTAATATGATCGGTAAGATTATTTAAATTTAGTCAGAAATTTTCGAATTAAAGTCACTGTTATCAATAGATATACTATCATTATGAATTGTTTGATTTGAATTTATATTTTTTAAGACTAAAGATTCATTAACGCTTATAGGTTTCCTTTGTGTTAATTGAATCAATGTATCAATTATTTCTTCTATTGAATCTTCTTTAGTATTAATAGGTTTAGAATCAATAGTAAAATAAATCTTATTGTCTAATAATTTGAAATTTTTGAATCGATAATGTGATACACCTGTTCTTTGGGATAATACGTTTTTAACTGTTTCTATACATGTGTCATCTAAATCATCATTGAAATCTGTATTTACATTCATAGAAACTTCATGTGGTATTTCTGTTGAATTTTTCTCGATCAAAGAATAATTCATATCTATATCATAAATATTATCAGGTTTTTTCAAATTAGATGAACCACAACAATAGTTATTATTATTCCAAATTGAATAATTTGAACCACCATCTTCTAATGAATTTTTAATATTTTTAATTTTGTCATTATTTTTACAATATTCTAATGGTATTGAATAAACTTCATTACTAAATGGTTCCTTTTTATCAAATGAAATTACATGGCCTAATGTAGCAAATCCATTAGGACAATGAGGTTTCCAAACGCTGACATTTCCAAAATTACAAAGAGGGGTATCATGGTAATCTATTATAGGATAGCAAAATGATTTATGGGCCACTGTAGTATTTTTCTTACCATTCGGATTTTCATTTTTATTAAATATGCAGTCACCTAATGATCTGTAGTTCTTAGGAGGCAATGGTCTCCATATACTTATCTTATCATCACTATATAGTTTTTTATAATTCAAAGTAGATATGCATAATAATTTCTTAGCAGGTTCAAAATAAGACATATTAGGTCTAAATAATTTTATATTCATTTTTGATTTATTAATTGTATCTTTTACATATATATAATTTGATTCAAAAATAGACCAAATATTGAAATTATTGGTTTCCAAAACCATTTCATCAATCATAGTTTTTTTAAGAACTTTTTTTGGTAATATTTGTATTCTGTTTAGTGAAGGCATATTTCTTGAAAAAACATAAGAACATATACCATAATTTTCACTTACAATAGGCGCCCATATTTTCATACCATTAATTGTTGAACTAATTAATTCGTAAGAAATCGGTCTTGTATTAATATCATGTTTATTCACCAACAAAGAACTAAAATCAGGTGGTGTATTTTTTTTGGTTATACATTGCCCTATAGGAAAATATTCGTTAATTGGATTAGCTTCCCAAATACAAAATGTCTTATTTTTGTATATTAAATTGTAGCTATTTGTTTTTTTAAATCTAACTTTTTCCTTTTTAACTTCAAAATTTTCCTTTTTATTATACAAAAAGAAATATAGAGTTATTACAAAAATAGTAAGTAATAATAAATACATAATTATTATAATATCATAAAATATTTATGATGATTTGATTAATTTATACATATGGTATATATCTTGGTTTATCATAATTGTAAACTTTTACTTTAAATTCTCCATTAAATTCAGCTAGATTCAACGTATCATTATCAAATAACTCTTGACATCCTCTATCATCACTACAGTCATTATTATTACGAGTTATCGGTATCTTCACATTGTTATTAGAAACAGTATAGTAATTCCATTGATTGGAACCATCGTAAGTCTTCTTTCCAAATAGTGGTAATACCATAGAATCGCTATTGGAACCTGGTGATGCACCATCTTTTACTATATTTTCTTGTTTATGAATAGCGCCGATTTGTTGATAAGGTCCACCATCTCCGCGTGTTTTAATATTTATTCGCCTATCCATATAGGGATTTCTTGAATGTGGAGGATATAGAGGATCGGACATGGCTCTATAGTCTCTATCTCGGTTAAGATCTATTAAATGGATTTTTTCAACAATTTCTTTTTGATTCTTAATGACATCAACGTTTTCTTGTTTAACTATATTCTTCTTGATTTCAGTATTTTTCTCAAGTGTATTAAGTTTACTATTCAAAACGTCATATTGAGATTTCATATGATTATAGCCAATACATATTCCTACAATCAAAGTTAAAATAATAAAATTATTATCAATATTCATTAAAATTATAATATAAAAATTTCTATACTAAATTCAATTGTTTTAGATCACTCATGTAATTATCCAAATTATTTATACTGTTTTTAATGTTTTTGATGTTTTTTTCTGCTTCTATTAATTTAGTATTATCTATTGTGAAACCATTAAAACTGGCATCATTAAATTCTTCCTTGAAATCTTTAAGTCTTTGTATTAATCTATCTACTTTCATATTAATAATTGTAGCATTTATATAATTATCATCGGATTCTTTATCTTTATTATTTTGAGCCATTGATTTCATTTTCCTAGAATACCACCTATGATGACCGTCAAGGATAAAATTGTCTCCTGATAATATAATCGGAGTATTAAGTTTAGCTTCTTTCATTTTCTTTATTTTACCTTGACGTAATTCATTGATAGTAGGTTTCAAATCATAGACAAATACTTTTCTTGTGTAAACCATTGAATCGTCTTCTTCTTTCATCTTATCAATAAATTTTGCCAGCAATTTATCCGAAATTACAGATTTAATGTCTGGATTTATCTTTATCAATGGATCACTATTTAATTTTTTAAATGTCTGGTCGTTTTTTAATGGAACTTCTTTTTCGTTAGTATTTTCAACATCAAAATTCTCCAATAAATGAAAATTGCGAATAATTCCAAAACTTATACCAACTACATAAGCAAATAATACTGATGTATATTTATCTTTCATATATAAATCGATTAGAACATAACTTACTAAGAATACAGCTATATTTGTCATATTTTTAAAGATAACATTGACTATAACAAATAAAGATATTAAAAACAATATAGCAATAATATTAACTTGACTATACATATTTATATATTTATTACATAAAATTTTGATAAACAAAAGACATTAATACGCCCAGAATTGCTTTCACCAATAATACCACATAGTCTAAATATTTAGCAATCATTTCTCTTTTTGGTAATAATTTTGGTATAAAATTATCGACAAATGGTAGCGATAAAAATAACACTATAAGTCCCACTACTATATGGTCCTTAACGCTATCTAACATATCTTTTTCAGGTTCTGGTGTTGGTTCGGCTACAGGTAGTGCATTCTGATAAAATTGTTGTTGTGGTTGTGGTTGTTGAGGAGGAACATAAATATCTTCTTCGTATGTAGGTTCTTCACTCATAGGGGCCGGAGCAGGAAAATTATTTTCTTCGTCTATTTCTTGAAGTATTTCATTTACAAGATCATTTTCATTTTGTTCCTCTACAGGTGGCAATGGTTGTTCTGGTTGGCGATTTCGTAATTGATTAAGTGGAGTAGACTTAGGCATTTTTATAGATTTTTTGTAGGAAAAAAAATTTAATTTAAAACGAAGAAAAACATTTAACTTTATTATCTTTGATACATTTATTTTCGTTTATAATTATATTTCTACGAGAAGTTAAAAAATGATAATACAATACTGCTAAAAATATAGCCAATAAAACCATCAATAAGCTTAACATTAATATAATATTAGTTAATTTTTTTTATATTGAATAAAATTTCAGGATAAGGAACTATTAAATATATGAAAAGCATTAATATCGCCAAAGTTATAAAAAATATACTTGAACTTTCCATTAAAATAAAAAAATAAAATAATTATCTATATTCATATAAATCATCTTCGTCTATGTAATCATCATATTCGCTTTCTTCTTCACTTTCTTCTTCATAAAATATATCGTCTTGAACATTATTGATTATATCGTATTCGTGTGTTATTATATCCCAATAATATTCCACTAAATTATTGATTATATAATTTTCTATCATTACATATTTTAGACATTATAATTGTTATGTTTTAACTCAATTCTCTTCTTATTTCCATCAAAAGTTTTCCATTGAGATCACCCCCCTTTTCTCCATCAAAAGTCCACATACTATGGGCTCCTCTCATAGGTTTTTCATGTAATTTAGCATTTCCTGTTTTTAGTAATATTTCTTTGTATTTTGGATCACTAAATTTTTCCATTAAACATTCTTTCATTTGAATCTCTTTTTCTTCATCCGAAACCTCTGGAAGTATTTTTAAATCATCAATATTTACAAGTTTCTTTAAAATGTCTTTTCCTTTCTTACCTTTATTAAGAATATCACCTATTAATTTAGATAGTATACCTCTTATTGGTTCACCGTTTATAGTCCAATAATCTAATTGCTTCTGAGTCAAATTCTTCTTGGTATGTTGCAAAATTTTTAAATATTCTACAAATTCTTCTTTGGAACATGTTTCAAACTTATCTAATAAATCCTTTATTTCTTGACTATCTACGCGTTTCTTCATATAGCATGCCTCTACACCTCCATAAAAATTCGATAATTCAAAATATTTTTTAGTCTTAGAATTGAAAAATATAGGTTTCTTAATTTTTATTTTCTTAGTTTTGACTGGTCCAAGTAATTTTTTCTGTAAAGTCTCAGTTTGTTCTATAAGTTCAAGTGGTGGAATTACCAGATCTTCTGGTGGCACATCGGGTTTATTATCATAAAATGATATTTCTTCATGATCGTTTATTTCTGCTTGTTTAGCTAATTCATCTAAGTCATCATTAAGTTCTAATTCTGGAACATCATTTAATAATTCTGCAATGTCGTTAGATTCTTTCTTTGGTGGCTCAATTATCAAGTCTTGTGTGACTGGTTCAATTTTAATTGGTTTTTTATCTTGAATAAGATATTTCATAGTGTCTTTTTCTTTTAATTCTCTTATTTGAGTATTTATATTATGTATTTGATTTAATTGATTAAACTCTATGCATAGTTCGTATACACTATTTCCTTCTTTATTTTCATTGACTATTTTATTATACAATTTTGCCAATGCAATATTTATCTCTATTTTTTTTTGTTCTAATATGTTAATTTCAATATTTATTTTTGACTTGCTATTAATATCATTATCATAAGTTTTAATATTTACTAATGTTGTTTGTAGTGCTCTATAATCACTTATTAATTCTTTAATTTTATTTTTACTAAATTGTGTTTGATCGGTATGTCTCTTGAGTTTTACAATATCAAAATGAAGTTTTTTAGAATGAGCCTTTAATTCTTCAATCATTTCATCAATATCATAGTAAAATGGACGCTCTAATACCTTGTTTTCTTTACCGTCTTTCATTAAAATAAATTTATTTTTCTTAGTGACTAAACTATATTTGGCTTTCTTTGATTCTGTAAGAAGAGCCTCTAGTTTTTTTAAATATTCTGTATAATTAGATTTTATATCACTATTAAAATTAAATTTAAAAACATCTTTTTTTGAGGAAGTTTCCATTTATATATATAAAATAAAAAATATAATAAGTTAGGCAAATCTAAATTCTGGGGTTGGTAATATCTTTAATTTATCGTATTCCAGAGCATCTGCGGGTGCACCTTTAGCATAAAAACCATATGGCTCGTTTTGTTGTGATTCATCAACAGTGCAAAGCGGAGGTCTATATTGTTGTGAAGGCCACGATGAAGGTGGTGTATATTGATATCCTGGTATATGTAAACCATTGTGTCTATGGCTTCTATTTTCTCCAAAAAAGATGTTGTATGTAGTAGGGTCATATCTTCTTAAATAATCTCGGACATGTTCTGGCATTGGTGTTGTTCTATAGTTATTGAGGTCTTCTCCAAGTGATCGGTCAGAATCGTATTCATTTGTGCTCATAATACGATTGCGAGCACCTGTTAATAAACTAAAGATTGAATTATCTCCTGCATTATCTAAGTCTACAGACATTAAATTAGCCAATAAAATCTTGATATCGTTGACGGTCAACTGGTCAAGTGATTTATTGATAAACTCATAATTGTTATCACTACCTACAACAGGAGCTGCTGTGCTTTGACCTATAGTTGTTACTGGAACACTTGTTGTTATTGGTTCAGTAACAGTATCGCTATAATATTTGTTTACTTCTAAAACTTCGCCTTCTTCACTTTCAATATATGCTTTAATTTGTTCTAATCTTGAATCAATTTGTTCTAAAGTAAGTTCTTCTGAAAAATTTAAATTTAAACCATATACATCATCATTATTTATTGGATAAATACCCACTAAACCATTTGAAGTTGGTCTTGCAGTTGTAGAGGCTCCAGCTCCGGCTCCAGTTCCAGTTCCAGTTCCAGTTCCAGTTCCAGTTCCAGTTCCAGTTCCAGTTCCAGTTCCAGTTCCAG
>MDTB01129314.1_pt1 | contig 10759 bp, 13 predicted proteins | sample 811161 | NCBI WGS metagenome assembly MDTB01 (sample SAMN05326650, study PRJNA326480) | marine metagenome | isolation source: seawater | place: Mediterranean Sea | collected 2009 | reverse complement strand
GGGTACTGCTCTACTACTGAGCTACAAGGCCTAAAATCTAAAAGTAATTCTACCTTTAGTTAAATCATATGGTGTCATTTCCACCATTACATTATCACCTGCCAAAACTCTTATTCTATTCTTTCTAAGTTTTCCAGCGGTGTGAGCTAAAATTTCATGATCATTTTCAAGTTTTACTCTAAACATAGCATTAGGTAACAGCTCTGTAACCTTCCCTTTAAATTCTAATGTTTCCTGTTTCGCCAATTAATTATCCTTAATTATTCTAATTTTAACAGACTTAGCATGACCATCTAAATTTTCATACTTGGCTAAATTTATAACTGATGGTCCTAATCTTTCAATACCTGATTTTGATATTTTTATTACAGAATGTCTCTTTATAAAATCATATACCGATAATCCTGAAGAAAATTTAGCGGCCCCAGAGGTAGGTAAAACATGATTTGGTCCTGCTAAATAATCTCCCATAGCTTCTGGAGAATAATTACCGAGAAATATAGAGCCCGCATTAGAAATATTTTTTAAAAATTTCTCTGGTTTTTTTGTGCAAATCTCTAAGTGCTCTGGAGCAATAGCATTTACTATATCTGATAAAGCTTTATTACTAATAACAAAAATAGCTAAACCAAATTTTTTCAAACTTTTTTTAGCAATATTCTTTTTTTTTAAACTTTTGAGTTGTTTGTTCAATGATTTATTTACTTTTTTAATAATATTTTTATTATTTGAAACAAGAATTGATTGAGCAAAATAATCATGCTCAGCTTGCGCTATTAAATCAGCAGCTACCCAATCAGGGTTTGCACTTGAGTCAGCTATCACTGTTATTTCCGATGGTCCAGCCATCATATCTATACCTACATCACCAAATACCTCTTTTTTTGCAATAGCAACATATTCATTTCCAGGACCAAAAATTTTATTTACTTTTTTAACTGTTTGAGTTCCATAACTTAATGCTGCGATAGCCTGAGCTCCTCCCGCTTTATAAATTTCTTTAACATTACATTTTTTTGCAGCGTAAATAACTGCTGGGTTGAATTTTTTATCTGCAGATGGTGTTGTCATATAAATTTGTTTTACGCCAGCAATAATTGCAGGAATACAATTCATAAGAACTGAACTTGGATAGCTGGCAGTTCCTCCGGGGACATATACACCTATTTTTTCAATTGGACTAGTTTTATAAAAAAAATTATTGTTATAATTATCAGAAATTTTATATGGTTTTAAAATTTGTTTCTTATGAAATCGATATATTCTATTAAAAGCAAGGTCGATAGATAATTTAGTTTTTTTATCTAGTTTTGTAATTATATTTTTGATTTCTTTTTCCGAAAATTTTAAATCTTTAGTAGAAATTTTTTTAAAATTACTAAATTTTTTTTCATATTTAATTAAGGCTTGATCCTTATTTTTTTGTATATCTCTAATTATTTTTTTTACAATTATATTTTTTCCAGAACTATTTATTTTTCTTTTGGAAAGAATAAAATTCAAAGTTTTAATAAAGTTTTTTTTGTTACCGTTTAAAAATTTTAACATTATAATAATTCATGTTTAGGTGTTGCTTTAGTGTCCCATGGTAAACCCTGATCATCTAAAGTTACTTCTATTACCTCAGAATGCACTTTAATAACAGAGTCACCAGAAAAAATTAGTTTCATCTCGTAGCTTTTATCAGGCATTTGTGAGGTTTCAATAGCTAAAAAATCTAGAAAACTCTTTTCTTTATTATTTTGATTTATATTTTTAGAATAGACCTTTGTAACATTTTCAATCTTTAAGACAGCTCTAATTCTTTTATTTTTTCTAAAAACTCCTTTTTCAACATCTTCCCACATAAATCTGTTAAGCTGCATAAGAAAAATTCTATTTTTTTTTAAGTTTGCAATATCATTAGTAGAGGCAATAGAATCCTGCAAATGAGCTGATATGACTTTTAGATCTTCATCTGTTTTTGCAATTAATTTAAGATTTTGTGTATTCACTTTAGATTCTTTTTATACTTGCTTTACATCTTTTCAATTTATTTTCTAAATTAAAATATCCTCTATCAAGGTGATAAATCCTATTGATTATAGTTCTATTATTTGCAATTAAGCCAGCTAAAACTAAACTGACAGACGCTCTAAGGTCAGTTGCCATCACTTCTGCTCCAGATAAATTTGTGGGGCCAAAAATTTTTGCACTATTATTTTCAATTTCAATTTTAGCACCCATTCTTTTCAATTCGGACACATGCATAAATCTATTTTCAAAAATATTTTCTTTAATTTTTGAAACTCCTTCTGCTTTCGTCATTAGAACCATTATTTGAGCTTGAAGATCAGTCGGAAATCCAGGGTATGGCTCCGTTTTAATATTAATTTTTTTAATTTTTTTAGACTCATAAACCTTTATACTTTTTTTACTGATTGAAAAATTAACACCCATTTTTTTTAATACTTTTAATTCTGCTGTTATAATTTTTGGATTTATATTTAACAAACTAACTTTTTTACCACTTAAAGCGGCAGCTATAATATATGTTCCTAGTTCAATTCTATCAAACATAACATCATATTGAATTTTTTTAACTTTTTTTATTCCAGTTATTGTAATTTTTCTTCCATTAGAAATTATTTTACCGCCAAGTTTATTTAAAAATTTAATTAAATCTTTTATTTCAGGTTCAATTGCACAGTTAAATAAAATTGATTTTCCTTTTGCTTGGAAAGCAGCTAAAATTGCATTTTCAGTAGCTCCAACAGAAATTCTGGGAAATTTTATGTTATTTCCTATAAGTCCTTGTTGTGCTGATGCATATATATATCCATTTTTTATTTTAATTTTTGCACCAAGTTTTTTTAAGGCAAAAAGATGTAAATCTACTGGTCTACTACCTATTGCACATCCGCCAGGTAAAGATATTTTGGCTTTTTTACATTTAGCAAGTAGTGGGCCTAAAACAAGTACTCCTGCCCTCATTGTTTTTACTAAATTATATGGAGCTACAGTATTTAAAATTAAATTTTTATTTTTAATTTTTATTAAGTTTTTACTTTTAGATATTTTACAATTTAAACCTATAGAATTTAAGAGCTCAATCATCGTATAAATATCTTTTACTAACGGAATATTTTTAATTGTAACTTCGCTAGCTAAAATTGAACTAGCTAAAATTGGTAATGTGGCATTTTTTGATCCTGAAATATAAATATTTCCAGACAATTTTTTTTTTCCATTGATGAGTAATCTTTGCATTTAAGATTTAGACTTTTGGAAGTGTAACACCTTTTTGTTTCATATATTTACCTTTTCGATTGGCATAAGTAATTTCGGGTTTTTCATTACCTTTGATAAAAACAAATTGTGAAACTCCTTCATTGGCATAAATTTTTGCTGGTAAAGGTGTAGTATTTGAAAATTCTAAAGTAACATGCCCTTCCCACCCAGGTTCTAACGGAGTTACGTTAACAATTATCCCACATCTTGCATAAGTAGATTTTCCAAGACATATAACTAATACGTTATCTGGTATTTTGAAATACTCTATGGTACTACCAAGCGCAAAGGAATTGGGTGGAATTATACATTCTTTGCCTATCTTAGTAACAAAACTATCTTTTTTAAAAACCTTAGGATCCACTATACCAGAGTTTACATTAGTAAAAATTTTAAATTCATTTGATACTCTTGCATCGTAACCATAGGATGATAAGCCAAACGAAATTTTTCCTTTTCTAGTTTGTTTACTTACAAAAGGTTTTATCATGTCTTTTTCTTTCACCATTTTTTTAATCCATTTATCAGATAGTACTGGCATTTTTATCTTTCTTTATATTGTTTCTAAATTTTTTTCTTTTTTTTAAATTTTTCTTTAAAGAAGTCTTGCGACTTTTAATGTATAAATCTTTTTTTTCAAAAGATTTCATGTAAAATTAATTCTTATCTGGATTAGTCAAGTCTTCAAGAGTAATAGGTTTATCAATATCATGCATTTTTTTTCCAGAGTCTCTATCCGAAGTAATATTTTTTTTTGCTCTTCTTTGTTCAATACGTGCTTTTCTCTTGGCCTCTTTTTTCATTGCCTTTTCACCACGTGTGGATTTATAATCATAATGAATTCCCATATTTGCTCCTGCATCTATTACAGTTTTACTTCTTGGAATGAAATTATGCAAGTCTCTTCTAAAAGCTAAATTCTATTAAAACGTGAAGCCAGTTTTATATATTGGTTATGTGATTATTTTTATTGGAATTATTATAAAATTAAGAAATGGTTAGATTTTATTCACTATATTTTTTATTTTTTCAAAGATAATAAATATTATGGACAAAAATGCAGCAAATAAAACATCCTTTGCAGGAGAGGCATCGGGATATCCGTAGTTCCAAAATATCACTATTAACAACCAAATAATCCACTTTACAAATTCTTTATTCAATTGTGCAACCTTCTTCATTACATTTTTTTCCTAATTTAATCTCATTATAAAAATCCAGTGATTTAATACTGCTTATCATATTCATTTTATAGTTATTTAAATAACCATTTAAACTATCTGCAAGAATTTTAGCTTCTTTAAATAAACCCAGTCTAGTTAAATTTAATAACATAATTGAATTGCCATTAGGAATAGTATTGTCACTTATGTCAATTGGACAAACAAATAAATCATTGCTAGTCAATTGATTTTTTTGAAATATATTTTTTTCTTCATTTAAAAATTTCGTTTTTGCTTCCATATATATTTCTTTAGCTTTAATTTTATATTTTAATTCCATAGTCGCATCTGCCAAATCAATGAGTGCTTGAATATAGTAAGCGTAATCTTCAATAAAAACTATTTCTTTTGAGTAGCTGTGAAATAGAGAGGTTTTACAAAATTTATTTTCAATTGAGTTAAGATATTTTTCTGCTTTTTCTAAATATCCTTCATTAGGCATAACAGAGTGTGCAAAAACTAAAGAACTTACCCAGAGACTATTAAGATCTAATTGTGTCTTACTGTCAAAAAAAGGTTTTTTTCGTTTATTTCTTATTTTAAGTAATTCATCTATTATTTCCTGGGGAGATGGTTTTATTTCACGAAGGATAATTTTTCCTTCCCAGTTTCCTTTTTCATCAATATCAAAAAAATTTTCTATGCCCTTAATATGTTTAATTTCCTCAAATTTATAAACATAATATTTACCTTCTTCTCCTTCACTATCTGCATCAAAAGCAGATCCTAATAAATTTGAGTCTTCATTTAAAAAATTTGAATTTAAAAAATTAATAGTTTGTTTGGCTTTTTTTTTAAAATATTTATTATTATCAGTTTTTAAGTATCTGCATATTAATAGAATGAATTGAACATTGTCATAAAGCATTTTTTCAAAATGAGGTATCAACCAGTTTTCATCAACAGTATAACGTGCAATACCACCTTCTACATGATCATATATACCTTGAGAGCAAAGCTTTTTTAATATTAGCTCAACAGGTTTTAAATAATTTTCATCTTTTTTTTTATTATAAAAATATATTAATGTATCGTAAATATTAAAGGTCGGAAATTTCGGTGATCCTTTGAATCCTCCTTTTAAAGGATCAAGATTTGAAATCAGTTTTTCTAAAATTGGTTCATATTCCTGTTTTATAACTGCATTTTTTTTGAGCTCCAAACTTTGTTTAATTAAATTAGATTGATTTAAAATTTTATCTCTTTGATCTATATAAATCTCGTTGACTTTTTTGATAACATTTTTAAAAGAAGGTAATCCCGCTGTTTCTATTTTGGGAAAATAAGTGCCTCCCATAAAAGGTACTCCATTCTCGTCTAAGAACATAGTTAATGGCCATCCTCCACTAGTTTGGTTAAACAACTGAAAAGAACTTTGAAAAACAAAATCTATATCCGGTCTTTCCTCTCGATCAACTTTTATGTTAATAAATTTTTCATTCATCAAATTAGCTGTTTCATTATCTTCAAAACTCTCGTGCGCCATGACATGGCACCAATGACAACTTGCATAACCTATGCTTAAGAGAATCGGTTTTTTCAATTTTTTTGCTAAATCAAAAGAATCTTTAGACCAAATTTGCCAGTGCACAGGGTTATCTTTGTGTTGCTGTAGATAGGGACTTGGATTGTTTGAAAGTTTATTTGGCATAATTAAAAATTAAACTATAACTATTTTTTAAATATCTTATTCTTAACAAAGTAAGAAATTGTTAGAATTAAAATGAACCCCATTATTGGAAAGTAGATAGCAGGATCTAAAATGACCTCTAACATGGTTACCTCTTGATTATCTTCAATAACTTTTTCAATTCCGGACCCAAGTGAATTAATTATAAAAGTAGTAGGAACCAGACCAAACAAAGTGGCATAAAAATAGTTATTATTTTTCATATCAAAAATTGTGGGTAGAATGTTTTGTAATGCAAACGGAATACCTCCTCCTCCAGCAAATCTAAATAATAAAAAATATAAAAATTCATTTTTATTAAATAAGTTTTTAAATTTTGAAATTTTATGAGACAAGTGTTTTGTAATAAGATCTTTAAAATATAATTTAGCAAAAATATATAACAGCGTGCTTCCAACACTAAGACTTAGGACACAAATAATAGTTCCGATAAATTTTCCAAAAATAAAACCTGAAACTAAAGCTATTGGAGAACCAAACCCCAGAAGCAATACCCATATAATTCCGCAAATAAAAAATAAAAATATAAATGCAATTAAATTTTGATTTTTGAAACTCATTAATATTTGAGTATTATCTCTAATATATGAATAATCATTTATTCTTCTGAAGTCCAAAAAAGTGAAAAATGCATATAATAACAACACTAAACAAGCTAAATAAAAAACACCCAGTATAACTTTAAGTTTTTTGTTCATTAAATAATTTTAACTGTACAACAGTGGTATTATTAAATATATAACTAAAATTATTTTATGAAAAGAACTTACCAACCAAGTAAACTAGTCAGAAAAAGAAGGCACGGTTTTAGATCTAGAATGTCCACAAAAGGTGGAAGAAAGTTGATTTCAAGACGTAGAGCCAAAGGTAGAAAAACTATCTCAACTTAAATGGTCAAGCTTGAAAGTTTAAAAAAAAGCAACCACTTTAGATTAGCGTTACGAGAAAAAAGGATCCATACAGATTATTTTTCAATCTTCGCTTCTAAAAATTTTCTAAAAACTAAAAAAGATAACTTAATTATTAGCTTTGTAATGAAGAAAAAAATAGGTAACGCTGTAAAAAGAAATAAAATTAGAAGAAAATTAAAAGCTATTGTGTTAAAACTCTTAAAAATAAATGGTGTAATTAATAGAAATTATACTTATATAGTTTTCGGAAAACCCAAAACATATTCTGAAAAAAGTAAAGTACTAACAACAAAAATGGTTAATAGTTTTAAAAGTTTGAAAGAAAAATGAATAAAGTTTTTATAATTATAATAATAAAATTTATCAAATTTTATAAGTATATTTTCTCACCGATACTTGGAAACAAGTGTAGATATTTACCGTCTTGTTCAGAATATTTTATTGAAGCTTTAGAAGTCCATGGTTTGGGGAAGGGTTTTGTATATGGGGTTAAAAGAATATTATCATGTCATCCTTTTAAATTTTTAGGTGGTGGTTCAGGCCTCGACTTTGTTCCCAATGAGAAGGAGAAAAAAAATGGATAATAAAAATGTTTTTATAGCTATAGCGCTATCAATGTCAGTATTGCTTTTTTGGGGAGCTTTTTTTGAAACACCTAAACAAATAAAAAAAACTGAATTAAAACAAAATTCACAAAAAGAAGTTGAAAATTCTCAAAATATCTCACCTAATATAGAAGAAAGTCTAGAAACTCAAAAAATTTCAAGAGAGCAATCTATTAATAAAGTAAATAGAATCAAAATTGAGAATAATAATATTATAGGATCTATTTCTTTAAAAGGTGGAGTAATAGACGATGTTTCTTTCAAAAATCATAAGCAGAATTTACAAGATAAAAAAGATGTAGTTTTTTTAAATCCAAAAGAAACAGAAAATGGTTTCTTTATTGAAACAGGGTGGACTAGCATTGGAAATAAGATTGAAGTACCAAATATTAATTCTGATTGGGATGTTGTAGGAAATAATATGTTAACATCCAATCAAAATGTAACTTTGGTTTGGAAAAATAGAAAAGGTATTGTTTTCAAAAAAATAATTGATTTAGACGATAAATATTTATTTAAAATATCTCAAAAAGTCGAAAATAATACAAACGCACCAATAGATTTATATCCGTACGCTCAAATAACAAGAAATAAAATACCTGATGACATTCAAAATTTTTATATTTCTCATGAAGGTTTTATTGGTGTTTTTGATGAAGAGCTAAAAGAAGATGACTATGATGATATAGAGGATAAAAAAATTGTTAGAGAGGCAAGTAATGGTTGGATAGGTATAACTGACAAATATTGGATGACTGCTCTGGTTCCAAATCAGGGTGAAAATTTCAAATCAACTTTTTTGTATAAAGATGCTTACAAAGCAAATTATATTATTAATACTCCTACTACAATAAAACCTGCTTCTAATGGTTCAAACAACTTAAGACTTTTCGTGGCAGCAAAAGAGGTTGAAACAATTGATGCTTATGCGGCTGAAGAAAGAATTGATAAATTAGATTTAACTATTGATTGGGGTTGGTTTTATTTCTTCACTAAACCTTTATTTTTTGTAATTGATTACCTGTTTAAATTTTCTGGTAATTTTGGGCTAGCTATTGTCCTCATAACAATTGCCATAAGATTACTATTTTTTCCTTTAGCAAATTACTCTTTTAGATCTATGGCTAAAATGAAAGCATTACAGCCTGAAATGGTAAGGTTAAAAGAAGTTCATAAAGACGACAAAATGAAACTGCAGCAAGAAATGATGGCTTTATATAAAAAAGAAAAAGTAAATCCTGCATCAGGTTGTTTGCCGGTTCTTATACAAATTCCTTTCTTTTTTGCTATTTATAAAATGTTATTTATATCTTTAGAGATGAGGCATCAGCCATTTTTTGGGTGGATAAAAGATTTATCAGCTCAAGATCCTACTTCTCTATTTAACATTTTTGGATTAATCCCTTGGGATCCTCCAAGTTTTTTAATAATAGGTGTTTGGCCAATTTTAATGGGACTATCAATGTGGGTCCAACAAAAGTTAAATCCTGCCCCAGCTGATCCTATTCAAGCAAAAATTTTCGCTTTCTTTCCAATTTTTCTGACTGTGATTTTAGCCTCCTTTCCATCAGGGTTAGTTGTCTACTGGACAGTCAATAATATTTTAACAATTGCCCAACAGTGGGTGATAATGAAAAAGACAAAAATTAAAACTAATTAAATGTCTAAAGTTGTCTCTCTAGAGGAAATAAAAAAGATTTGGCCGAATAATGCTCCGGATATAAATTTCGTTCCTAAATACGTATCTAAGTACAAAAATGAATTAATTGTTATCAAATATGGCGGCAATGTATTAATCGATAGAAATGTTTTTGAGAACTTTATTGAAAATATTTTTATATTAAATAAATTAGGACTATCGGTTGTTGTTGTGCATGGCGGTGGCCCAAGGATAGAAAAAGAGTTAAAGCAAAAAAAAATTCAAACTAAATTTTTAAATGGTTTAAGAATTACTGATGAAAAAGTAATAAAAATAGTCGAAAAAGTTTTAATTAATTTTAACAATGATATTGTAAATTCTCTTAACAAAAAAGGTTCAAAAGCAGTTTCAATTAATTCTAAGATTAATAATATAATTAATATAATTCCAGATAACCATGAACTAGGGTTTGTTGGTATACCAAATAAAATTGATACAGATATTATTAACAATATAATAATTAAAAAACAAATACCTGTAGTCGCGCCTCTGGGTCTAGACATGAACAATCAAACTTATAATATTAACGGGGATACCGCTGCAAGTGCAATTGCAAAAAAACTTAAATCTAGAAGACTTTTGTTGATGACAAATGTTGAGGGAGTTTATGATGATAGAAAAAATTTAATATCTGAGATAAAACCTTTTGACATTGAAAATTTAATTAAATTAAAAATTGTTCAAGGCGGTATGATACCTAAAATTAAAAATTGTATAGATGCAGTAGAAAATGGTGTAAGAGGAGTAGTTATACTTGACGGTAGAAAACCTCACTCAATACTTAATGAAATATTTTCCGACAAAGGAGCAGGTACGCTAATAAGAAAATGAAAGAACTAAAAAAAATAAAATATTGGATATTTGATTTAGATAATACTTTATATTCTGGTGATACTAAAGTATTCGATCAAGTAGATAAAAAAATGTCAAAATTTATTTCTGAAAAATTGAATGTTAGTATTGATAAAGCAAAAAAAATTCAAAAAAATTATTTTCATGAATACAACACAACTCTTAATGGTATGATAAAGAATCATGAAATTGACGCAGATGAATTCTTAAAATTTGTACACGATGTAAATTTAGATTTTTTAAAGGCTGACAAGCCATTAGAACAAGAAATTACTAATTTAAGTGGTAAAAAATTTATATTTACCAATGGTTCTAAGGCTCATGCTGCAAATGTGACTAAAAGAATTGGAATTGAAAAGCTTTTTGATGGTGTGTTCGATATTGTTGAGTCTGATTTTATACCCAAGCCTTCAATTGAACCATATAAAAAAATTATAGAAAAATACAAAATTGAGCCACAATATAGTATATTTATTGAGGATATCGCAAGAAATTTAAAACCAGCACAT
>MDTB01127808.1_pt1 | contig 10760 bp, 15 predicted proteins | sample 811161 | NCBI WGS metagenome assembly MDTB01 (sample SAMN05326650, study PRJNA326480) | marine metagenome | isolation source: seawater | place: Mediterranean Sea | collected 2009 | reverse complement strand
TTTCTCTTCACTAATTAATGATTTAATTTTAGTAGCTGCTGCTTCAGTCACATGAAAAGGATCTGGACCCTTATCTGTTGTACTTGCTTCAGCAAAGTCTATTAATGCATCAGCATCTGATGGTGGTACTTCTTTCTTTTTCTTTCTGAACATTTCTTTAAACATTACTTTTCCTTAGGACATGCTTCTTTTGTTGCAGTTAAAGACTCAGGATCTTTAGCATCATAAAACCATACCCAACTTGTTAACAATATATCATTATTTACTAATTGACATCTCTCGCCAATCTTTATTGCTATGCTAGTTGGATACCCTGGTATTGAAGAACATGATGCAAGGAATAAAAAACTTAATGATATAATTAACCACCGCATCCACCACCTCCTTTTGGTCTTTCTTTCTTTTGATCTTCTTTCACATGGTCGTCAGCAAAAGCTGGGACAGTAAAAAGTATTAAAAATGCTAATAAGATTTTCATAATTACTCCTAACTAATTTTAAACGGTGCATTAGCTGCACCTACTATAAACAACAATCCAAAAATAATTAATATGGCAATAATCCAAAATTTCAATATAGGTCTCCATTCAGTTGATTCTACCTTCTTTGGATCTTGTTCCCACGACAATGCATTCCAAAGATTTTTTATCCATTTCATTTTTTACCTTCTTAGAACATTCATATCTATTGCAGTTTGACCATTAGCTGTAATCTTTTCTTTAATATCATTAAAACTAATTTTAGCATCTTTTGAATAAGTAATCAATACTTTACCTGCTTCTAAATTTACATCAACTTTTTTTACTTGTTTATCTTTCATAAACGTTTTTTCAATTCCACGTGCACAAAAATCACATACCATACCATTTACATTCACATGCGCAATTTGATCTGCATAGGTTATTGTTGTAATAGACATTAAAACTAAAAATAATATTTTTTTCATTTTATCTCCTTAGTACATTCATTTGACTTGGACAACCAAATCCAGGACCAACAGAATTGTTCTCTATTCTGTGTTCTCTCTTCCCAGACCATATATTGTATTCCATAGGACACTTGTATATACAATTGTAGCCACCGTTGCTTAATCTTTTCTTCTCTTTAATATAACACCACATATCATTCTTACGAGCTTTCTCACGTTCTATTTTCTGCTTACGTTCTCTCTTTTTAGCTTCGACAGGATCAATACCTCTTGGTGGAGGTACTGCATCAACCGCTGTAAACGATATAAGTAGTAATAATATCACAAGATATTTTACATAAGGCACATATTTCATGGTCACACCTGTTGTAGTTTTCATAAGAACAGTAGATAATATTTATATGTTAATTGAAAAGTGAAGGGAAATTATAATGCATGATTTAGAAATGGTAAACGGCGAAGCTTCAATGGCTTATGTAGGTGAGACCCCTTGGCATGGACTTGGTAAGAAAGTTCCTAATGATATCAGCCCTGAGCAGATGCTCGAGACTGCTGGTCTAAACTGGCAGGTTGTGAAGAAGCCTTTGTTCTACAAGGACGCTGAAGGTAAGAGTCGTGGTACTAACAAAGTTGCTATCGTTAGAGATACTGATGATAAGTTGATGACTGTAGTATCTAAAGAATGGAATCCTGTTCAGAACTTAGAAGCATTCAAGTTCTTTGATGATTTTGTTAAAGGTGGCGATATGGAAATGCATACCGCTGGTTCATTAAGAGACGGAAAGATGGTTTGGGCTATGGCTCAGATCAAAGATTCTTTCGAATTATTTGGAGGCGACAAAGTAGATGGATACCTTCTTTTTAGTAATCCTCATGAGTTTGGTCGTAGTATCGACATCCGGTTTACTCCCATTCGTGTTGTTTGCAACAATACACTTTCTTTTGCATTGGATCAAGAAGCTAATCATTTTGTAAAGCTAAACCATAGACAAGCCTTTAATCCTGATGAGATTAAAGAAACTCTTGGTATCGCTAAGGATAAGTTAGCTCTTTATAAAGAAGCTGCTCAGTTTCTTGGTTCTAAGAAGTTCAAGAAAGAAAATCTTCTTGAGTACTTTAATAGAGTGTTCCCTTCTATGTCTTATGACGAAGAGAAACGTAAGCTAATCTTGGAAGGTCTTTATACCAAGGAAGCTGTATCTCGTCAAGCTAAAGAAGCTATGGAAGTGTTACATACACAACCTGGTGCTAAGTTTGCTCAAGGTTCTTGGTGGCAGGCTTTCAATACTGTAACTTACTTAACTGATCATACACTTGGTCGTAAGAAGGATGCAAGATTGAACTCAGCTTGGTATGGTACTAACTTTAAGAGAAAGCAGACTGCTTTACAGTTAGCAACAGAGTATGCGGAGGCTGCGTAAGCAGCTTCCTTTTTTTGAAAGGATATATTATGAATTACTGGTGGATGCTTTTTTTGGTTTTCTTTATGACTGGTTGTGGTACAGTACAAAAGATTAATCCCTTTGATGATGGTATGACTACAGTAGAAAAGAGTAAAGGCAATAAAATACCTGAATGGTTTTTAGAACCTGAACATGGTGATGCTAAGTTTATATCAGCCGTTGCTACTGAAACATCTAAAGATATGCAGTTTGCTATCGATAAGGCAATGATGGTAGCTAAAGTGCAACTAGCTTCTAAACTAAAGACTGATGTTGATTCTATTACAAGATCTTCTTCTATTGAATCTGGTATAGGTGTAAAAGATGTTGAAGAAGAAACTGATAGAGTACAACAGACTAGAGTTAAACAAGCTATTGGATTCTTTAAGAGAGAACGATTAGAAGTCTTTAAAGAAAAAGGTGGATATAGAGCTTATGTAATGTTGAAGATTAAGGTTGACGAAGCTCGTAGGTTGACGGATAATAAGAAGGATGACAGCTCTCGTGAAGAGAAGTTTGATCGACTTAATAAACCTACAGTGGAAGTTCAACCTATATGAAGACAGCTCTCATAACTGGAATATCCGGCCAAGACGGTTCGTACTTGGCCGAACTCCTTTTAAAAAAAGGATATAAGGTTCATGGTATCATAAGACGAAGTTCATCAATCAATACAAGAAGAATAGATCACATATATCATAATAAGAATCTTAAACTACATTATGGTGACATAACTGATTCATTGTCACTAACAGATATAATTAAAAGAACACAACCGGATGAAATATATAACTTGGCTGCACAAAGCCATGTGAAGGTTTCATTTGAGACTCCTGAATATACTGCAATGACTGATGCAGTTGGTACATTAAAAGTCTTAGAAGCAGTAAGGTTATTAGATATGGTAGACAAAGTAAAAATCTACCAAGCATCAACATCTGAACTTTATGGACTTGTACAAGAAACTCCTCAGAAAGAAACTACACCATTCTATCCAAGAAGTCCTTATGGTGTAGCTAAGCTATACGCATATTGGATTATTAAGAACTATAGAGAATCATATGATATGTTTGCATGTAGTGGCATATTGTTTAATCACGAATCACCAAGAAGAGGTTTTAACTTTGTAACAAAGAAGATAGTGAATAGTTTATATGAAATAAAACAAAGACATGAAGATGTTTTGTATCTTGGTAACTTAAATGCAAAAAGAGACTGGGGTCATGCAAAGGATTATGTTGAAGCAATGTGGTTAATGCTACAACAGGATAATCCAAAAGATTATGTTATAGCTACTGGTCAACAATATTCAGTTAGAGAGTTTGTGAATAGATGTGCACCTAAGTTTGGATTTGATATAGAGTGGCAAGGCGAAGGTCTTGATGAAGTTGGTATAGATAGAACAACAGGAAGAATTATCATAAGAGTTGATCCTAAATACTTTAGACCTGCAGAAGTAGAATCACTACTTGGTGATTCAACACTTGCTCGTAATGAACTTGGTTGGAAACCAAAATATACTTTTGACAAACTTGTTGAAGAAATGTGTAGGATAACTTATATATGAATAAAGATGAAAAGATTTATGTGGCCGGTCACAGAGGTTTAGTTGGAGCATCTATCATACGAACATTACATGATCAAGGTTATGAAAATATAATTGGACATGCAAAAAGTATATTAGATTTAAGAGATCAAACAAACGTAAGATCTTTTTTTAGTGAAGAAAAACCAGATTATGTTTTTTTAGCTGCAGCAAAAGTTGGGGGTATCAATTGGAATAAAACTAATCCAGCAGAATTCATTTATGATAATTTAATGATTCAATCAAATGTAATAGATGCTGCTTATCGAAATGGTGTTAAAAAATTAATGTTCTTAGGATCAGCTTGTATCTATCCTAAAGTAACAAAGATGCCTATAAAAGAAGAATATTTACTCACTGCACCACTAGAACCAACTAATGAAGGATATGCACTTTCAAAAATAACTGGTATTAGAATGTGTCAGTATTATAGAAAGCAATATGGTTTTAATGCCATTAGTGTCATGCCTGCTAACTTATATGGACCAAATGATAATTTTAAACCAGAACATGGTCATGTTATTCCTGGCTTAATTAGAAAGATGATTGATGCTAAGATAAACAAAGATCCAAATGTTGTATGTTGGGGTGATGGTTCACCAACAAGAGAATTTTTGCATGTAGATGATTTAACTGATGCTTTAGTTTATCTTATGAATAATTATGATCAACCAGAATTTTTAAATATCGGAAGTAATTATGAAATAACAATAAAAGAATTAGCAGAGCTTATAAAAGAGCTTACAGATTATAAGGGTAATCTTATTTGGGATACATCATTACCTAATGGTACTCCTAGAAGAGTTATGGATAATTCAAAATTATTTAATATGGGTTGGAGACCTAAGATAAATTTTGTTGAAGGATTATATCAAACAATTCAATGGTACGTGGATAATAAATTATGAGTTGGCCTCTGATGGGTGAGACTATCACAATGAGTGATAGATTAAAAATGGCATATTTTACTTTAACTGCAAAAAAGTTTACTAATGGTGAAAAAGTAAAACAGTTTGAAGAAGAATGGAACAAATGGTTAGGTTCAAGACATTCATTATATGTGTCAAGTGGAAGTACAGCTAACTTTTTATTAGTAGCTTCTGTTAAAGAACTGTTTGGTTTAAAAGCAGGAGATAAAGTTTTAGTTCCAGCTTGTACGTGGGTAACTAATGTTGCACCAATAATTCAATTAGGTTTAGAACCTGTCTTTGTAGATATTAATTTAGATAACTTTAGTTTTAATATCGAACAACTTAAAAAGATAAGAAATAAAAAAGATATAAAGATGATATTTGTTACACATCTTTTAGGGTTTGCAGGTAATCATAATGAATTACAAAATATGTTTCCAAGTGCTTTAATTATAGATGATGTTTGTGAATCACACGGATGTGAATATAATGGTGATAAAGTTGGTAAGAAAAGTTTAGGTGCTACATTTAGTTTTTACTTTGGTCATCATATGTCAACAATAGAAGGTGGTATGGTATCTACTAACAGTGGCGACCTTTATGATATAATGAGAATGAAAAGAGGTCATGGTTTGGCTAGAGAGTCAAGAAACTTTGAAACTTATGCTCATTCATATCCAGATATAGATAAACAGTTTTTGTTTATGACTGATGGATACAACTTTAGAAATCATGAGATACCAGCTGTACTTGGTTTGAGTCAATTGAAAAGACTCGATAGTATGATTGAAAGAAGGAGACAAAATTATAAGATGTTTGTTAATATAATAAATGAACACCCATCTATATTTTATCCTTTACAAGATAACCCAGGTAATAGTAGTTTTTGTTTACCATTTGTATGTAAAAGTAAAGGTACAATGAATGCTCTCAAAAAAGCATTTACAAAATTAGGTATAGAATATAGACCTATTGTTAGTGGTAATTTATTGAGACAACCTTTCTTAAAAGATTATACACTTAAAGATTCTACTAACGTTGATCTATTACATAACAATGGTGTATACATAGGCAATAGCCATTTTGTTGGTTCTTATCAATTGGAAAGTTTATCTCGTTTATTAAAGGAATATTATGGTCGCAGAAAAGTTAGAAGAGCTTATAAAAATTCAAGTAGAAAAAACACTAGAAGAATCAGAACAGAACCCTACACAAAAGCTAGTTGAATTACCTCAATTTATTGAAACAGATAGTCTTGGTGAAACAGTAGAGAAGTTAGCAATACTTCATATTAGAACATGGATGCTTGAAGATGCAATACAAGCAGCAAACAGTGATAAAGAAATAGCTGATCTTAAACGTAAGATAGATGTTTGTTTTAAAATCAAAAGACCAAAATATGTAGCAGCAATCAATTCAATGATTGATAATAGTATTAAGACAGGAAGATCACTACAAGAAGACTCAGTAAAACTTTATAAAGGTTTAGATAATGAATAAGATAGTTTTTTTCAATCACTATCATAGAGGTGATTTACATACTAGTAAAGAGTTTGTAAGACAAGTTATAGATAATTTACCTGATGTTAAATTTGAATACTGGTCTAATAATCCTAATGTTTTAGTATCAGATTTAAATTTGGAAATAACAGATACACCAGATAGTTTAGATAAAAGCAAAGCACTCCTTAAACAAGGTGATACTCTTTATGTCAATACATGGGTTGGTTGTCAGTGGGATATATTTTGTAAGCATGGTGGTATAAACATGAATACATTTTATGAACAATGGGAACTTTTATTTAAAGGTATCAATAAGTTTTTTGATTCAAATTTAAAATTAAGATCAGAGAAAGAATCTTATTTACCAAGAATGGATTGGAATAAAATAAATCCTAAAATAAAAGATAGTATAGATGTCTTTATGGGTAACATAAAAAGAAAGAAAGTACTTATATGTAATAATCAACCTGCTTCAAATCAATCATTTCTTTATGATATTAATAATATGTTAGTTAAGATAGCAAAAGAAAATTCAGATGTTAGATTTTTCACTACTGATTCTATTGCAGACAAAGAAGATAATCCAGCAAACATAACTTCTTTAGAAGTGGTTTACGATCGACTTGAAGATTGTGATTTAAGAGAGATATCATATATGAGTAGTAAATGTGATGTTATTATTGGAAAGAATTCTGGTCCATATGTGTTTTCAGAAATATATGATAACTACATGGATGAAAGTAAAACATTTGTTTCTTTCAATACTAAGAATCCAGAGTTTGATACAATAAAAGAAACAATGTCAAACGGTTTAAACTACAAATGTAATTATGTGACTGTTCCAATTTATACCATAGATAAACCAGAAGAGAAAGATGTAAGAGCTATTGATAAAGCAATAAGGGAATCTATACAATGAAAAAAATAAAGTTAGGTTTTACTGATACACATGATCACTTAGCTGCTTTTTTTAATCATGTGTTAAGTATGAGATATGATGTAGAAATAGTTAAAGATGCTGAACCAGACTTTTTAATATTTGGTGATAGAAACTTTGGTACAGATAATTTAAATTTTGATAAAGATAAAGTAACAAAAATATTTTATACTGGCGAGAATCAAAGACCAGAGGATTACGAATGTCATTATGCAATAACTTTTGATCATAATTATTATCCTTGGCATTATCGTTTGCCATTGTTTGTTATATACTTGTGGGCATTAAAGAATGTTCATAAATCTAAGTATGATAAAAACTATATGTTGAAACCTGAAATAAAAAAGAAGACAGGCTTCTGTTCATTTGTAGTTAAGAATAGTAAACCAAAAGAAAGAAGAATTTTTTATAATAAATTAACTGAATATAAAAAGATAGATAGTGGTGGTTCTTTGTTTAAAAACATAGAAGGTGATCTTGAAGGTGAAGTAGCTAAGATAGAATTCTTATCATCACGTAAGTTTAATTTATGTTTTGAAAGTTATAGCTACCCTGGGTATGCTACAGAAAAAATATTGCATTCATACTTAGCTGGGTCTGTTCCAATATACTGGGGTAGTGAAACAATTGAATCAGACTTCAATCCAAAGTCTATGATTAATGTTCATAACTTTGCAGAATATTCTGATGCTATTGAATATATCAAAAAGATAGATGAAAGTGATGGACATTATGAATGGATGGTTAATCAACCAAAATTTACTAATAATATATTACCTTCATATATGTTTTACAATAACTTCTTAAATTGGTTCGATTCTATTGTATATCAAAAACAATTAGCAAGATGAGTAATCTCAATTTGGAATATATACATCCTCAACCTATTTGGTGGATAGATTTAGATATCAATTTAAAAAACTTACAAAAAATGGTATATGGATTTATCAAAAAATTACCTAATCAAGGTAATACAAATAGAGGTAAACTTAATTATCAGTCTTCTAATATTTTAAATGAACAAATAACAAACAATCAATTCTTATTACTTCTTAAACAAATAAAAATGTATGTTCGTCAAGCATTTGATTCATACAAACCTTTATCATCTACAGTTGATATTACTAATATGTGGATCAATGTTAGTAATGAAGGAGGTTATAATGAAGTACATATGCATCCAGGTGCCTCAATTGCTGGAGTTTATTATGTTAAAGTACCAAATGGTGATTGTGGTCAAATAGTATTTCACCGTAACTCAGCTGAAACATATACTATACAATCTTTAGGTTCTGCAGAAGATATATCTACAGTTGAAATGCCACATACTCATGCGCATTGGACATACCCACCTAAAGAAAATAGATTGTTTATATTTCCAGCTTGGATACCACATAGCGTACGTGAAAATAATACAAAAGAAGATCGTATAAGCATATCATTTAATTTTCAAAGAATGAGTAATAAATGAAGATACAAACATTTATATTTAACTGGCCTGGTATCAAAGAAGGTAAGACTCATTATGAGATGGTTACCAAGAAAGTTGAACAGTTAAAAAATATTGAAAAGAATCCTATAGTTATTAACAGTGATGAAGAACACAACCAAGGTGATTGGCATAACATTGGTAATGATGGATATTTTACAGCTCAGTTTATGAAAGCATTAGAACTGTTTGATGGTGATGTATTATTCCATATTCAAGCAGATTGTTATTATGATAATTGGCAACCAATATATGATTCAGCAATAAAGTATTATAAAAAATATAAGTGGGGCATCTATGCTCCTAACGTTGATTATACTTGGTATACTTCTGAAAGAACTGATTTAGATATGTTTAGAATACCAGAAGATAATTTAAAGATGGTAGCCAACCCAGATTGTACTTGTTGGATGATTCATAAAGATATATTAAAAGAAGCTGTTAAAAGAAATATAGACTTTGCACCATATAAAATGGGTTGGAGTTTTGATATCATATACACAGCATTATGTTACATGTTAAAACGTCCTGTACTGAGAGATTACAGATACACCGTTAAACATCCTCAAGAAACTAATTATAGTAAGCCACAAGCTGAAATAGAGATGCATAATTTTTATAATTCATTACCGGAAGAAATCAAACGACCTTTTGCTATGATTAAAGGTGACATTAACCAGTTAGCAGAATACTATAAAAAATGATAATTGACTTTTTAAAAATTAACGAAGTGCTTAGTGAAAAATTACAAAGTAATGAACCATTCAGTGCTATAAGATTAGATAATACAGTTGGATATATTCTCGATTGTTTATTTCAAGGAAAAACTATATCACCTGAAATATTGAATGAAGATTGTTTACTACAAGGTGGCATGTATCCAAGTGATGTTGGATATTATATGGCTGAAATAATTCCAAGAGTTTATAAGTGTATGTTAAAGAGTGATGTGCTTGGTGTAGTAGATATATCAGGTAATGTTTTGAATGGTAAATTTTTTGAACACTGTGGTAGTGTTCCATATAAGTTTGCTGGTCCTCATAATCATTACATTATGGATCCGGGAGGTTTGTTTGGTTATTCGTCTGCACACAATAAACCTTTAGAGAATCCATGGACAAAGTATCTAAAGGATAAAAAAGTTTTAGCTATTTCTACACATTGTGAGACAATGAAAGAACAATGGAAAAATATTGATAAGATATGGGGTGATAAAAGAGAACTGATTGCTCCATTTGAATTAGTGGATTGTATTAGATCTCCTTATCACCCTTCAATGGATGATAGACAGTTAGCTGACTGTAATACATGGGTACAATCAGTTGGAAAAATAATTCAACAAATAGATGAATATGATTATGATGTATTGTTAGCTGGTTGTTCTTCATCAGCTCCATTCTATGCACAACATGCAAAAAGTAAGGGTAAGGTTGGTATACAAACAGGAGGTGTGCTACAATTATATTTTGGTATCTTAGGTTATAGATGGACTAAGGTTCCTGGTCATAGTGGATGGCAAAATTTATATAATGAGCATTGGAAATATCCATTGAAGATAGATGAAGCCAACAATAGAGAGAAGTATAAAAATTTAGAAACTAACTTTGCATATTGGTAAACATGAAAGAACAAATACTTGAGTCAATAAAAACATTATTAGATAATAAAGAAGAAAAGTGGGAACCAGGAAAAGACATGGTGAAGTATGCTGGTCCTTACTTTGATTCTAACGAAATAACTGCTGCAGTAGATTCATTACTTGATGGTTGGTTAGTAATGGGTTACAAATGTATGAAGTTTGAGAAGTTATTTCCAAAACAGTTTGATAAGAGATATGGAGTCTTAACTAACTCTGGATCAAGCTCTAACCTTCTTATGATGGCTGCATTGAAGTCTAAAAGAACATATAACTTTGCAGATGGTACTAAAGTATTAACTCCTATAGCTGGCTTTCCAACAACTCTCA
>MDTB01221314.1_pt1 | contig 10761 bp, 11 predicted proteins | sample 811161 | NCBI WGS metagenome assembly MDTB01 (sample SAMN05326650, study PRJNA326480) | marine metagenome | isolation source: seawater | place: Mediterranean Sea | collected 2009 | reverse complement strand
TAGGACCATTAGGAAGAACATCCACTATTCTTGGAACTAATCTATTTACCTCAAGCCATTGTTCCAAGCTTGGAGCCTCCAAGCCAGCTGACCTAGCAATAGCGGGAAGATGAAGAAGTAAATTTGTAGATCCACCCATTGCGGCATGAATAAACATTGCATTCTTAAATGCACCAGGAGTTAGAATATGCTTCAAAGCCAGCCCATCCCTAACCATATTTCTTAAGGCTCTAGACGATGCTCTTCCCATCTCTAGCCATACTTCTTCTCCGGAAGGTGCCAGTGCAGAATGTGGCAATGAAATACCTAAAGCCTCCGCAACTGCTTGAGATGTGGCGGCCGTTCCAAAAAATTGACAACCTCCACCAGAACTTGCACACGCCACACAACCAGCTTCGGCTGCTTCTTTTAAAGATATCTCTCCGTGCGAAAAACGTGAGCCTATTGATTGAACTGTACCAGCGTCCTCACCCCGATCAGGAGGTAAAGTCACACCACCTGGAACAAGTATTCCTGGAAATTTTTTCGATTCCGCAAGGGCCATCATCATTGCTGGAAGCCCCTTATCGCAAGTAGCTATTCCCATTAATCCACGAGCAGTGGGCAATGACCTAATCAGTCTCCCTAAAACCTCTGCCGCACTGTTGCGGTAAGGCAAGCTATCCATCATTCCTGTTGTGCCTTGAGTTCTGCCATCACATGGATCAGAACAATGACCAGCAAACGGAATCCAGTTATTTTCTTTGAAATCAATTGCTGCCTCTTTCGCGACCAAGTTAACTTCCCAATGGCCAGTATGATAACCTAGAGCCACGGGCCGACCATCATCCTCCCTAATCCCTCCAGCTGTTGTGAGAATTAAAACTTGATCTGAGGTAATGAGGTCTGGTCTCCACCCCATACCCACATTATGAGACCATCCAAATAAATCCCCGCTCGGCGAATTTCTGAGCATTTCCTCTGTAAATGGTAAAGAACCTGTTCTTGCAGGTACTTTAGTTCTAACCTCGTAAGCAGATTCACTCAGGTTTAAATAATTTTCATGTTTTTCACTCACTATTAAGACTTTTCATTCATTGAGCTCCAAATCCAGAAAAAACTTGAAAGCTATTAATCTTTCCAGCAATCTAGTCAGCCCTCAGAAATAATTAAAAACTTTTAAACCAATTAAATAAAATGGCACGTCCAGTTACATTATTCACAGGCCAATGGGCCGACTTAGACACCGACACTATATGCAGCAAAGCAAAATCATTCGGCTACGATGGAGTCGAATTAGGTTGCTGGGGTGATCACTTCGAAATTGATAAAGCTGACGCAGATTACTGCAAAGCAAAGAGAGAAACTCTTGCCAGTCATGGTCTTCAATGTCATGCAATATCCACTCACTTAGTTGGACAAGCTGTATGCGACAATATCGATGAAAGACATCAGCAAATTCTCCCAGACTACATTTATGGAGACGGAGACCCAGAAGGAGTAAGGCAAAGAGCGGCTGAAGAACTTATAAAAACTGCACACGCTGCCAAAGAATTTGGAGTCAAAGTCGTGAATGGTTTTACCGGATCTTCGATATGGCACTTGGTGTACTCATTTCCTCCTGTCCTTCCTGGACAAATCGATGCTGGATATGAAGACTTTGCTAAGAGGTGGAAACCTATACTAGATGAATTCGTAAAGTGCGATATTAAGTTTGGACTTGAGGTACATCCGACTGAAATCGCTTTTGATATTGCTTCCGCACAACGCGCAATAGATGCCCTTGATGGACACCCGGCCTTTGGATTTAACTACGACCCTTCTCACTTTGGATATCAGGGCGTTGATTATGTTGAATTCATTTACCGTTTTGCGGATAGAATAAATCACGTACACATGAAAGACGTCAGTTGGTCAGACAAGCCAAAAGACGCTGGTGTATTTGGAGGTCATGTTGATTTTCATAACCCTTCAAGGTACTGGGACTTTAAATCAGTTGGACGAGGCAACATAGATTTCGAAAAAATCATTAGGGCACTTAATGATATAAAATACATGGGCCCGTTAAGCGTCGAATGGGAGGACGGTGCAATGGATAGAGAATTCGGTGCAACAGAAAGTTGTTCATATGTAAAGAATATCGACTTCCCTCCAAGTGATATTGTTTTTGATGCACAATTTGCAGAGAACTCTGAAGACTAAATCCCTACAAACATTTTAATTAAGTAGAAATGCCCGACAATAGAGCCGGGCATTTCTAGTTTTTACAAGAATTTATTTATGCGGTTTATTATAATACTTCTACTATCATTAAGCACAGTTAACGCTAAACTAAGCGTCCCCAATATCTTTGGTGACAACATGGTTATTCAAAGGGATTCACCAATTCATGTTTGGGGCGAGGCTTCTCCCGAGAAAAACGTGAGGGTCATTCTTGGAAATCGAGATCTAACCGTTAAATCTGACATTAATGGAAAATGGTCACTACAATTGGATGCCTTACAGGGGTCTAATCAGTCTAAATCCATGTCTATCTCATCTAATGAGGAGACTATTGAATTTGATAACATAATGATTGGAGATGTATGGATTTTAGGGGGACAAAGCAATATGGAGGACGCTTTGGAAAGCATCTACCACGGTGACACAGAAGTCATTTCTGCAAATTTCCCATCGATCCGATTAATAACTATCCCTCAAAAAGCAGAAAATGCGCCTCAAAAAGACATCGAGCGAATCAATGAATTTAATGCATGGGAAAACCGATATGAATTAAAAGGACATTGGCAATTATGCACCCCAAAGTCAGTAGCAAGATTCTCTGCAATCGGATACATTTTTGGAAGGCGACTTCACATGGTTTCCGGATTCCCTGTGGGTTTGATTGATGCTTCTGTTGGAGGAACAACAGTAGAAGCATGGACATCAAGAAAAAAACTTCAAAGCACCAAGGGGACAGGACTCCTAATTGATGAATGGGATGAAAAAATCTCGAGTTACGACGCTAATAAAAGTTTGAATGAAAAAATTAAACGGTGGGAAAAAGATTCAGAGAGAAGAAAAAACCGTGGAGAGAAACCAAACCCAAAACCCACAAAACCAGATCAAGATCCTGCGACTGATAGAAATAATCCCGGAGCAAGTTACAACGCAATGATTGCCCCAATAAGTGGCTTAAACATCAGCGGTGCAGTCTTTAATCAAGGATACAATAATGCGCTAGGCAATGCTCGACCATCATTATACAGGCAAACTTTTCAGGCTATGATGGAAGATTGGAGAAAAGCTTTTCGGAATGACAAAATGCCCTTTTGTATTATCGGATTAACTGCAGGAGGCGAGCCCCAAACATATGACAATTTCGAACTTCGAACTACAGATCCTGCTCCATATATAAGAGAAGCACAATTTTTGGCCACAAAGTCTCTAGAATTTGCAGAATTTCTTCCTGCATACGATCAACAAGTACCATGGTATCATCCACACAAAAAATTTGAACTAGGTGAACGTGCCGCCAGATGGGCAATGAACACTGTTCTAGGTCACCAAAGAATTGGATGGAAACCGGTGGAATTACTCTCAGCTAAAAAAATTGATACCCACTTTATTTTAAACTTCGAAAAACCAATCAGAGTTCATGACGGCAGACCATTTTCTGGTTTTTCAATTTCAGGAAAAGATAAGCACTTTATTCCTGCAACAGCAGAATTTGTCATCAAAGGATACGATAAAAACAAAAGACCTATTTATGATGAGAAACAACTGAAAATTTCGAGCGCCTTGGTAAAGGACCCAGTAGCGGTCAGATATGCTTGGGCTAGAAATCCTATAGGAAACGCTGTCAATTCAGCACATCATGAAAGAACAATTCCTATTCCTTCATTTAGAACAGACGATTGGGATTGGCCCGAAGCCCCTTTCAACGCAGAGGGTAATGATAAATTAAACAAACACAGAGAATCAATCAGAGATCTCAGAAATCAGGCAAAAGAAAACAACAACAAGAGACTAGGTAATAATAAATAATATTAATATATTTGAGTAAACTAAACTCTCGAACTCTTTTCTACCTGATCTAAGAAAGCATCCATTACTCTTCGTTGACGTTTCGTAGGTCTCCCTTCTCCACGAACAGGCTTTACTAGTGGATCAACTCTATCCTCAGTAATAATTGAAATTTCTCTTTTATAATTAACAGCATCTTTGGCTGAAACTCTTTTTTTTAGTACACCCAATACTTCAACTGTAATTTGAGATTTATCTTTTTGGATATCAAGCATGTCTCCTACCCTTAGCATCTTAGAAGGTTTTACTAGCTCCCCATTAACTCTTACCTTAGAGCCTCGACAAGAAGACCCCGCCAAGGATCGAGTTTTAAACAGCCTCACTGCCCACAACCAAATATCAATACGTACCGAACCTGAATTATCATTCATGTTTCTCACTATTTTTTCGAGCCACACACGCTAACTCAAAGGCTCGCTCTTCTCCATACCGTTTAACCGAAAACTTCACTCTTTTCCTAACTCCGACACCACTAGACCATGTTGCTTGCCAGAACTCATATTTTCGATTTCCAGATTTAATTACAATTCTGGAGACCCCGACAACTCCAGATACATTTCGTCTTGTCAGCTTTCCCTCAGCTCCAGCGCGAACAGGATCAGGGAGTTTTTTAATTAGTTCATTACGATAGGATCTTGCAATTAAAAATGCGGAATCTACCCCGCCATGTTTTCTGTCTGAAAAAAATTTGGAGAAAAGTTTTCCCTGTCTCCTTAATCTAACTTGCCAGCCATGAGTTTTCATCAATGGCAAGTCAATGCGAGAGATAGCATAGGTGTCACTCATATATGAATGAACAATAGTAACACCCATAAATCATGGAGGCAAATTTGGGTTGATTTAACTTCAACCCTGGAAATACCTTGGAATTACTTTTTTCTGGTCAACGACCTGTAAATTCATTTCTTTAGACGCTTCTGACAAGGATTGTTTCATTACCGCTAAAGTAAGAGCATTGTGAAAGAATTCTCTAATGATTACGGACCTTATTACATTTTTGTTGGTGTTTATTTTCATCAAAAACTTTAGGAGATTATTATGAGAGATATAAAATCTTATACGTGCGCATCATAATAAATGTTTCATTACTTTATTAAAATAACGAGAGCGGTAGTATATTTTGCCTATAATTCGCAAATAAAATAAATTAAACTAAATTCAAAAATGGCAGAGAACCCACATTTGAGTAAAGATGAACTGAAGCGTTACGCTCGTCATATTTCTCTACCATCATTTGGCATCGAAGGACAAAAAAAATTACGTAAATCAAGTGTATTATGTATTGGAGCTGGAGGCCTTGGATCTCCATGCACTATGTATCTAGCTGCGGCTGGCATTGGAAAACTTGGTATTATCGATATGGACGTTGTGGACGAATCTAATATTCAACGCCAAATTCTTCATGGCTCCAATGACATAGGCACCAAAAAAATAGATTCAGCGAAGGACACTCTTCAAGAGATAAATCCATATGTTAACCTTGAACTGTACGATGAAGCATTTGATGAAAATAATGCGGAGATAATTTCAAAGAATTACGATATCATCATTGATGGCACTGATAATTTTCCTTCTCGATATCTAATAAATGATACGTCAGTACTTCTAGGAATTCCGTATGTGTATGGCTCAATTTTTAGATTTGAAGGCCAAGTAACAGTCTTCTCTCCATCTGATGGTGGGCCTTGTTACCGTTGCCTGTTCCCAGACCCACCAGCTAAAGGCGCTGTGCCTGACTGAATGGAGGGAGGTGTTCTGGGCGTGCTCCCAGGGATAATTGGAACCCTTCAAGCAACTGAAGCAATTAAATTATTAACCGGCATTGGCGAACCGATGATTGGAAAGCTCCTTCATTATGACGCCCTCAATTCTCGTTTTAAAACCTTCAACACCAGAAAAGATCCCGAATGCAAAATCTGTGGAAACCACGCAACAATAAAAGATATTTCAAAAATAAAAGGTTATGATGAAAATATAGAATTTAATGAAATTAGCGTAAACGAACTAGCAAATTTAATTGAAAACAAACAAAGTGTTAATCTTGTCGATGTAAGAAATCCAGATGAAGTGGAAGAATTCAATATTGAAGGATCTCAATTCATACCTCTACCAGAATTAGAAGAAAGAATCGTAGAGATAGATCGGACAAGTCCTATATTTCTCATCTGTAAATCTGGAAACCGAAGCGCCAAAGCTGCAGAAATACTTAAAACAAAAGGAATGACTGAAATCACGAACGTGATTGGGGGAATGGATGACTGGAAGAACAAGATTGAAGTAGGCTAAATCTACATTAAGATTGGAATCGTAAATTCTAATATAATTATGAATGTTGAACGCATTGGAGCAGCTTTAGGAAAAATACCAAGTGGAGTATTTATTGCGACTAGCACACAGGATGGTGAAGAAATTGGCATGCTTGCGAGTTTCGTAGAACAAGCAGGTTTCAACCCTCCAACAATAACCGTTGCAATAGGTGTGGATCGCAGACTCAACCAAGCAGTAGAAGAATCAAATATGATAGGCATAAATATACTTGCTGAAGAAGATGCAAGATTAATGAAGCCCTTCAACCAGCAAGACAATAGATCACCTTTTGATTCTCTCGAACTCGAAGATAACGAATATGAATTGCCGCAACTCAGTGATGCGCTGGCGTTCCTCGCATGCAAGATTATTGGAAAAATAGAAGGCGGAGATCATATTATCTACGCAGCAGAAGTGATTGACGGAGTCCTCAATGATCCGAGCAGATCACCCATGGTGAGAGTCAGAAAAAACGGATTTCAATATTAGGTCATTTAATTCCTTTGCAAATCAAGCTCAGGCTTGAAATCGGAAGCATGATAAGAACTTCTGACTAAGGGACCAGAAGCAACATGCCTAAAGCCTTTTTTCTCAGCAATCGATTTAAGATGATCAAATTGATCGGGATGAATATAATCAACAACGGGAAGATGCTTAGCTGATGGCCTAAGGTATTGGCCTAAAGTAAGAACCGTTACATTGTGTTCCAGCAAATGATCCATAGCAGCCAAGACTTCATCTTCTTTCTCTCCCAAGCCCAACATCATTCCACTTTTAGTCGCTACATCAAATCCAATTTCAGAGGCGAATTCTTTGGCTTTCTTCAACACTTCAAGTGACCTCTGATATTTCGCTCTGGAGCGCACCAATGGCGTCAATCTTTCAACTGTTTCAAGGTTATGATTGAAAATATGAGGCTCAGACTGCATACATGCTTTAAGGGCATCATTTTTCCCATTAAAATCAGGCACAAGAATCTCAATAACGATTCCTGGATTTGCTCTCTTCGTGGATCTAACCGTTCTAGCAAAATGTTCCGCACCTCCATCAGAGAGGTCATCTCTTGCGACGGCGGTAATGACAACATGATTAAGACCCAACCTCTTCGTAGCCTGTGCTACTCTAAGAGGCTCATCAACCTCAAGTGGCATGGGTTTTGCTGTGCTTACTGCGCAAAAACCACATGCTCTGGTACAACGCTCTCCAGCAATCATAAATGTGGCAGTACCCCCGCTCCAACATTCCCATCGATTAGGGCATTGAGCTTCTTCACAAACAGTAGTAAGACGAAGATCATCTATAAGCCCTTTGGTAGACCAAAATACTGGATCGCTAGGAAGCCTAACCTTTATCCATTCAGGTTTAGCATCCTTGTGTAGCGCCGGATCAATTTTACAGGACATATCTTATTAACAACCTAAAGATTTGGTTACTTTTGGCAATCAAGTTTTATAATTTTCGTCTTCCGTCAAGGGCTCTGTACAAAGTCAACTCATCAGCATTTTCAAGCCCTCCCCCAGCGGGCAGCCCTTGAGCTAATCTGGTAATATCAATATTAATCCCTTTTTCAATCATCAAATCAGCCAAATAATTAGCCGTCGCTTCACCCTCAACGTCAGAACCCACTCCCAAAATTAACTCCTTAAATGTTGAATCTTGTAATCTTTGAATTAAAGAATCAATTCTCAAATCATCTGGACCTATATTATCAAGAGGAGCAATTTTACCTCCAAGGCAATGGTAGCAACCTTTAAAAACTCCTGTCTTCTCCAGAGCAATAACGTCAGTTGGTTGTTCAACAACACAAATCACAGAATCGTCTCTATTTGTATCATTGCAAAGAGAACACCCATTTTCTTTACTCTCAAAAAAACCACATTTTTCGCATGCCCTAATCAACTTAGATGAGGTTTGAACGGCATCTGCAAAAATATCAGCAAACTGGCTGTCTTGATTAATTAACCAAACGGCAATTCTTTCTGCTCCTTTGGGACCTATACCAGGTAATTTTTTTAATCTCTCGATGAGCAATTTAATTTCTTCAGGGAACTCTAGCCTCGCCATTTTATTAAACAGTAATAAGAAACTCTACGTATTAAAAATTAATTTTCTTTTTCAACTTCTCGATATGAACTAACCACCATAGAGCTTAAATACGAATCAGGATCATTGATCGCTTCAGCAGGAATTAAAAAATCATCTTTCCCTGTATTTTTCTGAATCAACTTCAAGCCAAATTGAAAATCTTTAAACAAACTATTACATTCATTTAGTGGACTCGTGCCGTTGGACATTGCTTTTTCAGAGACCGCAGCAACAGCATCCTCTGAAAAATTAATCTTCACACCGTGTTGACGATGAAATTCAGATGCAAAAACCTTTAATTCGCGACTCACCTTACTGGCACTCATCTCTAAACCCTTTTTCTTATATTTTTCCAGAACCTTTGAGGTATTATTAAGTAGATTTTCGTCAATATTTAACTCAGTCACAGAAGTTCCAGGTAATTCGAATTTAAAATTCCTCAAAACTCTCTCACATACTGTCAACAATCCTCGAGCACCCGTTTTTTCATTTGCCGCTCTATCCGCAATTATTTGAAGAGCGTCCCTATCGAATTTAGCCTTAATACCATATGCGGCAAATTCCTGTTCATACTGTCGCAGTAAGCTACCTTCAGATGACTCCATAATCTCAAGTAAATCACTACTATCGAGATGCTCACACACAACTCTAATAGGTAATCGCCCAATAAATTCTGCCTCAAATCCATAATCAATAAAATCCTGCGTGTTAACCTGCCCAAACAGTTCATTATCCATCGGGACATCAACACTATTACTATTAAAACCGATATTACCTCTACTAATACGCTTACGCACAATTTCCTCTAGACCAGAAAAAGCTCCGCTCACAATAAACAAAATGTCGCGAGTATTTATGATCTTCGGGCCAGACTTTCCATTCTTCAAATCGAAGACGGCTTGCATTTGAGACTGAATGTCCATGGGATTTCTCAACTGGACCTCCGTTTCTTCCATTAATTTAAGAAGAGCAGTCTGAACACCTCTTCCACTCACGTCTCTGCCCATTGAATTTCCTTGGCTAGCTAATTTATCGATTTCGTCAATATAGATAATTCCATGCTCAGCTAACTCGATATCTCCATCAGCTTTCTGCACAAGCTCCCTAACCAAATCATCTACATCGCCACCCACGTAACCAGTTTCACTAAACTTAGTTGCATCAGCCTTTACAAAGGGAACCCCGATAAGGTCAGCGATGTGCTTTACCAAATAGGTTTTGCCGACACCTGTCGGACCAACAATGACAACATTTTGTTTCGCAAACTCTATATTTGAAGAATTATCAGGATCCTCATCTTTCAATTTTCTTAAATACTTAGCATGATTATAGTGGTCACATACGGCAATCGATAAAGCCTTTTTAGCCTCTTCTTGTTGAATAACAAATCGGTCCAAATGTGAGCATATGTCTTTGGGTAAATAATTGAATTCAAAGATATCCTTGCCTTTCTTGAGTTCAGTTTCCACTGGCACTTCGGGCCCCTCTTGAGGAGTATTCATATCGGGAAAAGATCCAAAACCAACATTTCCTCCAAAATTTTCTTTGAAAAATTCACTTAATTTTTTTGAAATCTCATCAGGTGATGGAGGATTAGAATCATTTTCTTTTTCGCTCATTATTTAATACTGCAACAGTATTGGCAAAGGCTCAAGGAAGCGTAATAAAAATCTATTTACTACGCTCAAATTCCAATATTCTAGACCATAGCTCTTTGAATAATTCATCACTAATTTGACTGCTAAATTCTGCAGATTTTGAAAGGTTACCGATTACGTAGGAGAAGAGTGTCTTTTCTATTATACTCTCCTCTAAAAGAGACTTATCTGGGACTTTCTTGTCATAAGAAATCGACATATTAATTAAAGAATTTGCGGAAATTTTTGTTATCGGCAACTTGGATTTTCCTTGAGCTGCTCCAAAAGAATAAGTGAAAAATTCTCTATCAGCCGATATGATTTTCAATGTCCTCAATGATCCTTCCTTTGTTGTGATTGGCCCGTAATAAGTGTTCTTGTTGATGTTATCAATTATTCTTTGGAGAAAAGATTCCGAAGATGCCCATATCTTAATTAGGTCCGAATGAATCTGTATGAATTCTGGATGATTGAAATTCGTAAGCCTAATCAAATTTAACCCACTAAAGAAACGGAAGTCACTTGAATAATCTTGAATTCCATCCCTTAGCTCCAACATTTTTTGCAACTCTTTAATTCGCAAATTGGACATTCTTAATTCTTCTTCTTCAGTTTCTTTAATCACCAATTGCTCAGAAAGCCTTTGGTAATTCAACATGCGAGAATTAAGGATTTCTTTTATTTTTTG
>MDTB01134568.1_pt1 | contig 10761 bp, 8 predicted proteins | sample 811161 | NCBI WGS metagenome assembly MDTB01 (sample SAMN05326650, study PRJNA326480) | marine metagenome | isolation source: seawater | place: Mediterranean Sea | collected 2009 | reverse complement strand
CTCTTCCTTACCCGTTTCTGCTCAAAAGTGACCCTCGTTCACCGGAGAGATGAACTGAGAGCCTCACAAATAATGGCCGAAAGAACACAGTCCCATGAAAAAATTGAAATTGTCTGGGATTCAGCCATTGAGGAAATTCTTCCCGATGAAGAGGGGAAAACTAGAGCGGTCACCATTTCTAACCTTAAAACAAATAATCAGGAGGAAATCCCCTGCAAAGGGGTTTTTATCGCGATTGGTCATATCCCCAATACCCAGCCATTTGAAAATTTGCTTCCCCTGGATTCCAACGGTTATTTAATCCCGGAAAACGGCAGTCAGGTTCAGACCGCCATTCCCGGGGTTTATGTGGCAGGAGACTGTGCGGACCATGTGTATCGCCAAGCCATTACTGCCGCAGGTATGGGTTGCCAGGCAGCCATTGATGCAGAACGATGGTTGGCCGAAAACAAATAACCTTGTGGGTGAAAACCGAAAAGATGAAAATATTGCCTCCCACTTGGCAAATGCATCGGATCTGTCCCCCAACCAACCGGCCATAATTTCCGCAAAGCGGGGAGAATTTAAAACCCGCTCCTTTCAGGAATTTAATACTGAAGTTCAGCTTTGTGCCACTTACTTAAGTAAAATGGGAATTGGCCCAGGAGATCAGGTACTTTTGGCAGTAAAACCAGGCTATCAGTTAATTCTTATTGCTTTCTCTCTTTTCTATTTGGGTGCGGTGCCCATTATTATTGATCCTGGAATGGGCTTACGCCCTTTTCTTACGTGTATCAGAAACACAAAGCCGTCGGCATTAATTGGTGTTTCTCTCATCCATTGGATGCGCAAATTTATACCCTCACCCTTTCGTTCTGTAACAAAAAGGGTGGTTGTTCGATCGAAACATTTTTTAAAGGAAATTAGAAAAATACAACCCACTGCTCCAATCCCACCCGCACATACCCTCGCTGACGAACTTGCTGCAATAGTATTCACTTCCGGTTCAACCGGAACTCCTAAAGGGGTCTCTTATTCCCATCAGGTCTTTGCAGCACAGATTAATCACCTCAAAGAGGATTTTGGGATTGAAAAGGGAGAAAAGGATTTAGCCACTCTGCCCATTTTTGCACTTTTTAATCCCGCACTTGGCGTGACTTCCGTGATCCCCGAAATGAACCCAAGAAAACCCGCGGCGGCGGACCCCCAAAAGCTTACCGATGCAATTCAGGAATTTGAAATTACCACCGCATTCACTTCTCCGATCATTGGAAAAAAAATTGCATACTCCTGCGATTCAAGAAACATCACCCTGCCCAAAATAAATAGATTTTTTCTCGCCGGAGCACCGGCACACCCCTCACTCATTAAGCGACTTGCACAAGTTATTCCTAATGGAAGCGTAATTATACCTTACGGAGCAACCGAGGCACTCCCGATTTCATACGCCGATCATAATGATATCAATATTCTGAGTGATAGCATCGCCAAGGGAGATGGGTCCTGCCTCGGCCGGCCTCTGCCCGGAAATTCTGTGCAAATTCTTCCGATAACTTTTTCCCCCTTTGAATCGGGCGTTCATTGCCCCAAGGAACTTCCCCGGGGAGAAGTGGGAGAAATTTGCGTTTCCGGTTCCGTGGTAAGCAAAGAATACTTCCGAATGCCCGGGGCCACCGTTGACTCAAAATTCAATAATGGAAAAGCCCATTTCCATCGAATGGGTGATTTGGGATATTTTGATTCCGAAGGATTGCTGCGATTCAGGGGAAGAAAAGCGGAAAGAATTATATCCAAGGATGGACCGATTGATTCCGAACAGTGTGAACCGATCATTAACGGATTGGAAGGTATTTCAAACTCCGCACTCATTGGACTAGGCGAGAAACCCCACCAAAAACCATGCTTGGTGGTTGAAGTATTGCCGCAAATCAAAAAAAAGGAGCTCCCCAGAATTAAAAAAAATGTTCTTCAAACTTTAAGGGTTCATTTGCCTGCATTTTCTTTCTCTCATGTGGTGTTTGAAAAATCTCTTCCAGTTGATTCGAGGCACAATGTAAAAATACATCGGTTATCCCTCGCTAAAAAATGGTCTAAGATTTTTTCGGATAATCCCGCCAATCTCAATTTTTGATGAAAATTATTGTATCCGGAGGAACGGGATTTCTTGGTTCTTCGCTTGCTCAAAATTTATCCGGTGCCGGTCATGAAGTACATACAATTGGAAGAAAACCAGCGAGTACCACGGGCTCAAACAAATTGATCCATCACACTTTTGACCTTAGCAAAGATACGCTTCCTGCTTCTCTTCTTTCGGATACGGATATCTTTTTTCATATCGCCGCCAAAGCAGGAGTCTGGGGAGAATATTCTGAATTTTATAACGCCAATGTGGTTGCAACGGAAAAAATATTGGTCGCATGCGAATCCGCTAATATTCCCCGCCTCATTTATACAAGCACTCCAAGTGTTGTGTTTTGCGGAAAATCAATTGTCGGAGGAAACGAGTCCCTCCAATACGGAAACACCGGGTTTTCCCCCTACGCGGAAACCAAGGCAATTGCCGAGCAGAAAGTTCTCGGTGCTCATTCGCCCGGAAAAATTCAAACGATTGCTCTTCGCCCACACCTTGTATGGGGAGAAAATGATCCCCATTTACTTCCACGGGTCATTGCCCGCCATAAAGCCGGTAAGTTGCGCATTATTGGCTCCGGACAAAATCAGGTGGACCTTACCCATATTGAAAATGTTACCCACGCACACATTTGCGCCATGCAGCAAATGATAAGAAATAAAAACCTGGGAGGGAAACCTTACTTTATTGGACAAAGTGAACCGGTCTTTTTATGGAAATGGCTCAACCAGGTTTTTCAATCCATTGATTTGCCTCCTTTAACCAAAAAACTGAGTTTTCAAAACGCTTTTATTCTGGGAGCTAGCCTGGAGAAGATATGGAAAATTTTACGGATTAAACAAGAACCCCCAATGACGCGTTTTGTTGCCTGCCAACTTGCCCACGACCATTGGTTTTCCAATCAATCCGCCGAACGGGATCTGGGATACACTCCGGTAAAAAATATGACGGACGCACTCCGAGAAACAAATCCCTGGCTCCGCACCCTTTAACCTCCATCCCTGCGGTTGTATTCCGCAAGTATACAAGCTGCGCTCGCGTGTAGGTTCAATGAATCCGCACTCCCTTTCATGGGAATTTTTATTAAATCAACTGAACGATCCGTCCAGAACCTTCCAAGACCCTGTTTTTCGCTTCCAAAAATAAACGCTATTTTTGGACTGAATTCCCGGTCCCAAAAAGAAATTTCTGATTTTCCACTGGTTGCCACGAGTGAAAATTGATTAGACACCAAAAAGGAATGAACCTCCTGCTTGCTTCCCATTCCAATATTGATTGCTCCCATTAGGCCCCGGGAGGAACGGACCACATTGGGATTAAAACAATCAATGACAGAATCAGATAATAAAATCGAATTCACTCCAAAAGCTTCCGCTGTTCGAATAATGGCACCCAAATTACCGGGCTTCTCTATTTCATCAAGAACGATACATATTTCAGTTTTTTTATTCACGCCTGCATTCAGAGATAATGGCCAGGCACTGGCTACCCCAATAAATCCATCCGAACTTTTTCGGTAAGACGCTTTTTCATAGGGCTCACGATTTAATTCAGTCAATAATATCTTTTCCTTTTCAAGCTCTTCCAATTCTTCCCGCCGGTTCGATCTTTCAATCAGTTCTCTGCAAAAAAATATTTCTTCCACATTTCGCCCCGCATTCAAAATACATTTTAAATCAGGATAGCCTTCGATCACAAAACGCTTTAATTCCCTTCTTCGCCTCGCTGACTCGCGTAATTTCACCAATTCCTTTACCTTGGAATTACTTACACTAAAGATTGGATTTGTCATAATATCTAAAAAAAGGGTTTTGCATGAATAGAGCGAGCCCGTTACGAAACTTCATCAATGAATTTAACACCCAAAGGTTTTAAAGATCACCCCTACTCCTATCACCAGGAATTAATTCTTGTGATTGAAAATGTAACCAACTTAGGACTGGGTATTGCCCGGGATAATGGATGGGTCGTGCAGATTGCCTTTGTTCTACCCGGGGAAAAAGTAAGAGCTCGAATCTTTCGGAATCATAAAAGTTACTCGGATGCTGACTGCATTGAAGTTCTGGAAAAATCACCCGACCGGGTGGATCCCCATTGCTCCCTGTTTGGAACTTGCGGCGGTTGCCAATATCAATCGGTAAAATATTCCACACAACTCCAATGGAAACGAAATCAGGTAATTGATAATTTTGAACGAATTAGCAGCCTTCATGTTGATGTTCTCCCGGTTGTTCCGTCCCCCAATCAATACGGTTATCGATCCAAACTTACTCCCCATTATGAAAAAGCCCGCTCGTCGGATCGAAGGAAGATTGGCTTTCTTAGATATGGATCCCGAAAAGTTATCATTGATGTACCGGAATGTCCGATTGCCACCGATGAAATAAACCGTGAGCTTCCGGCTGCACGGGAAGAGCTTCATCAGGGGCTTAGCAAAAAAAAGGGGGGCACTCTTTTATTAAGAGATACCCTGGAAGGAGTGGTGACTGATCCCAAAAAAGTGGTATCTGAAAAAGTCGGGGATCTTGTTTTTCAATTCAAAGCCGGCGAATTTTTCCAGAATAATCCATTCATTCTACCCACACTCGTTGATTATGTGATCGATCAGGCAAAAGCAGGTGACTCCGATTTCCTGGTAGATGCATATTGCGGGGGTGGATTGTTTAGTTTGTCGGCCGCAAAATATTTTACCCAAGTTTACGGAATCGAAATCAGCCGGGAAGGGTTTGAGTGGGCACGGGCAAATGCCTTGATCAACCGAATTGAGAACGCCGAGTTTTTCCTCGGCAACGCCTCGTCAATTTTTGATGAAATCAGGAAAGATGACAAAGAATACTCTCTCGTAATTGACCCGCCAAGAAAAGGGTGTGACGAGAATTTTTTAATGCAAACACTTTCCTTTAAACCAAAAAGAATTATTTATGTTTCCTGTGATCCGGCCACTCAGGCGAGGGATGCAAAAATACTTGTGGATGGTGGATATCAGATTACCGAGGTCCAGCCCTTTGATCTTTTTCCACAAACCCGGCATGTGGAAAATATTGTCACTTTTATCCGCTAGGGGGATGTTCTGTTTTGCCGCCACGAAGCCGAAGAAAATTTTTCCACATACTCCTTCCGTTCTTGTTCAAAACCTTTCCCCCATTTCATCTCCTGTACCTCCTCCCGGAACAAATTTTCCAGTTGGGCAACAAATAAAACGAGAAATTTTTCCGGTCTTACATGCAATGATTGAACATGATCTATTGTTCCCTGAATCAATATTCCTTTTTTGGTTCTCTTCATCGCAGCTCCGGCAAGTTTTTTAATACCATTCCCTGACATCAAGTCTCTTCCCACCGGTTCTGCGAAACAATTTCCGGGAATCGCGGCTTTTTGTTCCCCTTTAATCGGACAGGGTTTAAGGATAGTTTCATAACCTAGATCCTCCAGTACCCTGCCGACCGCAAGATGAATTTCCTCGTACAAGTCAAGGGCCGGTATCCTGTGAGAGGGATGTGCCTGTGGCAGAATAAGGGCGTAAGTCCAGTCAGTCCCATGGTTTACAATTCCGCCACCAGTTGGTCTGCGGGTGCATTGTTTTTCCCAGGTAATCTTCTGCTGACCCACCCAGCTCCAGTTTTGACCATACCCAAAAGTGATTTCATTACTGGACCATCCATAATGTCGGAAAATCGGACCGCTTAAATCAATATCCTGAAAAAGCCATAAATCAGTGGCCATATTTTCAGGACCGGATTCCTTCCGGTATGGGTAAAAATTGAGGGACATTATAATTTAAAAACGCGGAATATAACTGGAGGGATCATCCGAAAACTCTCGATACCATGGGTAAAGATCTGCCGGGATTTGTAATTCTTCGAGTTGATCATCCACCGAAGTAGGTTGTGTTCGAATCTTAGTGGAAAGAGGATTCAATATAAATGATAAATGATGGGGTCGGTTTTCGCCTTTCTTATTAACGAAATTTTTCACACTGCCACGGCGAATTTTTTCCGGACTGATTCCAAACCGCTTAAGAATTCGGACGCCCAGTTCGTACCGGGAAATTTCTTCATTTCCCGCCCAATGAAAAAGTCCGTTCAAATTGGGTCTTTCCACTAATTCAATCAGTACATCAGAAAGATTTTCAACTGAACAAGGTTGACGAATTTCATCGTCAAAAAGATTTACTTCGAACCCTGATGCCAATGCCCGAAGAATTTTTTCATGAGGACTCCTTCCACCCATCGGACTGTTTCCATTGAGTAAAGTTATTCGCAATACGAGCAGGTTTTCTTCTGTTACCGCCAATACTTTTTTTTCCGCTTCCAATTTTTGTCGGCCATACTCGCTCATTGGGTTTGGTATGTCCGTAGAACGGTAGGGTGATTTTGTTCCGTCGAACACCATGTCCGTTGAAAGATGGATATGGCGGGCCCCAATGTGAGCCGAGATTTGAGCTAATTTTTCGGCCCCATTAATATTAACTGAACGGGCCAGTTGCGGAGACTGATCAACGGTGTCAGGAGAAGATATGGCAGCACAATTGATCACTGCATCCGGCCACTGATCAAACAATTCCCTTGTTATTTGATTTTCATCTGAAATTGAAATTTGTTTGGCCTTACATTGTTCAGAAAAGGAAAGCTTTGAAATGTTCGTGTAAGGCAGGAGAGTGTATCCTCGACGAATAACCGCTTTGCACACAGCGGATCCTAATAATCCGGACGCTCCCATTACTGCAATTTTCACCGGATAAACATAAAAGATTTTTTCTCTTTAAACAACCAAAGCTTTCTACGCCCTTTTTCTTGAATCTGGGAGTTCCATTGAGTAGAATGTTTATATATGAATTTATCCCAACTTGCGAATTCTCGCATTCTGGATCAACCAGTTTACCAACCAGGAAAACCCATTGAGCAAGTTGCACATGATTACAATCTGAACCCCAAAGATATTTGTAAACTCGCCTCCAATGAAAACCCCTGGGGGTCTTCCCCTCATGCGATAAAAGCAGGAAAAGAGGCATTTAAAAACATTCATCTTTATCCCGAGGGCAGTGGATTGGTATTAAGAAGCACCATTTGCAAGACCCTCGGTCTCAAACCCTCCCAAATAATTCTAGGGAATGGTTCCAATGAAATTATCGAGTTGCTCGGTCATGTCTTCCTGGAAGAAGGAGATGAGGTCATCGTGGGTGAGCACGCATTTGTGGTTTATAAATTAATGTCATTACTGATGGGCGCGACTCCGATAGAAGTGCCAATGCCCGATCTTGTCCATGATCTTACCCAAATGCGGGAGGCCATCACCGGACGAACCAAGCTGATATTTCTTCCCAGTCCCAACAACCCGACTGGCACCTCCAATTCTTCCCGCGAAATTATTCAGTTCATTGAATCGCTCCCGAACCATGTCATATTTTGCCTGGACGAAGCATACGCTGAGTACCTTGAATCTCCCCCTGACCTTAGACCACTAATGAAAGCGGGAAAAAACATTCTGGCCATGCGCACATTTTCAAAAATTCACGGACTGGCAGGTCTGCGGATTGGGTATGGATATGGAAACCATGAACTGATCAACCTGCTGCAAAAAGTAAGGCAGCCATTCAATGTAAATTCGGTCGCACAAGCCACTGCAATGGCTGCCCTTGAGGACACAGAATGGGTCATTCAATGTCGAAAAAGAAACCGTTCCGGGCTCGAACAAATGTCCGCCGGATTGGAACAAATGAATTTGGAGTATGTTCCCAGTGAAGCCAACTTTTTACTGATCAAGGTTGGGGATGGACATGCAATCTTTCATGCTCTACAAGAACAGGGAATCATCACTAGACCCATGTCTGAAAGTTTAAAATCATTTGTTCGAATTTCTATTGGAACAGAAGAGGAAAATTTTAAAGCCCTTATCGCTCTGAAGAAAGTTCTTGAGCAGGTGAAGGCAACACAATGAACGAAGTTTTCTTTCTCCACGATTACCGGTTTTACCTACTTTTGGGCTGGTTGTTTCTGAGTTTATGGGGGCTTAATGTGAACACCTACAGGGCCTTGATTGACCGGGTCCGGGCTGGCCTTTCACCGGCACCGGAAAACAAAGTTTCCAACAAGCTCCTCAATTCTCTTTTGGCGGCACCCAATCATGAAAGACCTTTTCATGTGGAAGCTGCATTCCTTTCCTCCCTTCAATTATTATTAGGAACGATCCTTTTTTATATTTTCCTGAGTCAGGGAATTGAACTTTCCATATTTTATCAGTTCTTATATCTGCTTATCTCTGTCGGTTCTGCGTTTCTTTGGGAAAGAACCTGGACGGGGATTGCTTCCCACTCAGTTGCGGCCAGTTCATTCTTACCGATACATTTAAAACTGGGTAAACCTTTCATGCTTCTCATTCGATTCCTCTGCCTCCCGTTCAGTCTTATTCTGGGTCAAATTGAAAAAGTAATGAAATCATGGGCCGACCCCAAGGTCGTGGTTAAGGATGAAAAAAACGAATTGGCTGACCATATTCGAACTTTGAGCAGGGAAAGCACCACTCTTGATCCGGAAGTTTTTGAAATTGTTGGTAATACTCTGGAAATGGGACATTTACATGTCCGGGATGTGCTCGTTCCAAGAAATCAGGTACAAGTTCTGGACTGTGAAGATACGATCGAAAAAAATCTTGAAATTGTAAGATCGTGCGGACACACAAGGCTCCCGATCTGCGAGGGAGATCTTGATCAGTGCATCGGAATCATCCATGTCAAATATGCTTTCCGTCTATTGAGTGAAGGAAAACCAATCGAATTACGATCGCTTACCAAAACTCCCGCAATTCTTTCCTCCGAAGACCCTCTACCTGTAGCGTTACGAAAAATGATGCGCTGGAAAGTTCACATGGCATTGGTACGCGATGAATTTGGCGGCATTGACGGCGTCATTACACTCGAAGATATTTTGGAAGAGGTTGTGGGGGAAATCCAGGACGAATTTGATTCGGAAGAAAACAGCGTACAACCATTGGGGAAAGAGAAATGGAAAATTTCCGGATTAAGTCCTGTTCATGAATTACCCAGTGAGCTTTGTGTAAAAGAAGAAGAAGAGTTGACCAGTTTTGGAGGTCTTATCACCCGGGAACTTGGCAGAATTCCAGATGTGGAAGAAGTTTTGACCCTCAATAATTTACACATTAAAATTTTAGATGCGGATGACACCCGCGTTCTAATGACGGAAGTGACTCTTCAACCCACCGTTCATGAAAAACAGTCTTAATTAATCTCTTGGGAACAATATAGTTTTTTCTCCCAGCCGCATTCCTTCCAATCTAAAATCCCATTTCAAATCAGACTCCCAACTTTTGCATACCGGCAATCCGAATAATTTATTCACTTTTTCATGAACCCCGGGCATTACGGGGGCAAGCATTTGTATGGCAAGCCTGAGTGACTCCACCATGACTCCAAGGCAGGTTCTCAATTTTATTCGGTCTTCACTGAGTTCTGATTTAGCCAATTTCCAGGGAGTTCTTTCATCCGCATATTTATTGATCGAACGTATGAATATAAAAATCTGCTCCAAGCCTTGATTAAATTGAAATGAATCAAATCGGGCCATTGCCTGTTTTTTTGCCTCTTCAAAATTCGATTTTACTTTTTGTTCAAATTCTTCATTCAGTTCCACTTTAGGAACAATACTGTTTTCATAGGTCGCGGTCATATGAAATAATCGACTGAGCAGGTTACCCAAATCGTTACCCAAATCAGTTTTATATCGTGATTCGAAACGTTCGAGCGAGAAATCTGCATCCTGCCCCACCGTCATTTCCCGCATTACAAAATATCGGAATGCATCCACACCACGCTGCTCAACCAAGCTTAAAGGGTCCACCACTTCTCCGGTACTTTTGGACATTTTTTCTCCGGAACTCATCCACCATCCGTGGGCCAGTATTTGTTTGGGTAAAGGCAGACCGCAGGCTTTTAACATAATTGGCCAATAGACCGCATGCGGGGGAGCAAGAATATCTTTTCCAATGACATGCAAATCAGCCGGCCATAAGTTCATAAATTCGTCCTGCCCATACCCGGCTGCCGATACATAATTAACCAATGCATCAAACCATACATAAGTCACATAATTTTCGTCAAACGGTAACGGTATTCCCCATTCAAGCCTATCCTTGGGTCTTGAAATACAGAGATCGTTTAGCGGTTCCTTTAAAAATTCCAGTACTTGGTTCAGCCTAAAATTCGGGACAATAAAATCCTTTTCATTCCCTAAATACTCAATTAGCCAATCCTGATAGTTACTGAGTCTGAAAAAGTAATTGCTTTCCGTGATTTGAGAAACTTCGCCGTATATTTCGGGCCATTCCCCGTTCACTTTGTCCTTTTCTTGAAGAAATTGCTCTGCCCGCGTCGAATAGAACCCTTGATACTCGGCCTGATAAATTTCACCCCGATCAAATAAATCCTGCAATAATGTGGAAACCACCTTTTTATGGCGGGATTCGGTGGTTCGAATGTAATCATCATTTGAAACAGACAACTCAATCAATAAATTTTTGAATTCTTTGGCAATCCGGTCACATCGTTCCTGAGGGAGAACTCCCTCACTTTCCGCACCCTGTTGAACTTTTTGCCCATGCTCATCCAGCCCGGTCACAAAATGCGTACTTTCTCCATT
>MDTB01077219.1_pt1 | contig 10761 bp, 9 predicted proteins | sample 811161 | NCBI WGS metagenome assembly MDTB01 (sample SAMN05326650, study PRJNA326480) | marine metagenome | isolation source: seawater | place: Mediterranean Sea | collected 2009 | reverse complement strand
TGTAAAAAAGGATCTGAAATGGCAGCCAACTCCTTTGGTGTTCCATGGTAGCGTATAGATTGGTTGTGCAGTAGGTAAATCCTGTCGGCCAGTTTAGATGCTATAGCGGGTTCGTGTGATACGATAATGGTTGTGGCCTCGAGTAGGGTGTTCATTCTTTGGATAAGACTGCATAGGTTTTCAATATTTAGAGGGTCTTGACCAGCAAAAGGCTCGTCAAAAAAAATAAAGTTGGGGTTTAGGATGGTTGCTCTGGCAATAGCTACACGTCTGGACATGCCACCGGATAGTTGCTCAGGGTAGAGGTTCTCTGTATCGGGAAGTCCTATTTCTTCTAGGCGTTGGGAAACTTTCTTGTGTATAGTCGTTTCGTCGTTTTGGGTGTGGTAGCGTAAGGGGAGTGCGATATTTTCGAATACCGTTAAGTTAAGTAGTAGCGCATCGCTTTGGAATAGAATACCGAGCTTGTCGTTAGGGCTCTTCTCATGTAAGGGCTTACCATTGATTAGAACAGAGCCTTTTGTTGCGGTTTCTTGACCCGATAGTACACGTAGTAAGCTGGTTTTTCCCGATCCCGATGGTCCCATAATCAGATTGATACTTTTCGGTTGAATACCGATGTCGATATTTTCTAAAACGGGTTTTTCGTCGTAAGATATATGAACATCGGTAGCATGAAGAGCAAAATCGGTCATCGTTTCGTTGGCCTATGCAATGTGGGCAATTCATGTTATATTACCTTATATTTCTTTGTTTTTCTAACGTAATATGGAAAAAGATGATTTTTTCTTACGGCATGCAGAGCGGGCCGTTCGATCTGCACAAGATGCTCTGGGTTTGACGTTGGCAAGGCTCGATCAATCCTTTTGTCAGATTTGTCAGATCATAGCTTCAACACAAGGGCATGTTATTGTGATGGCTGTAGGTAAGTCTGCTTGGGTGGCAAAGAAGTTTGCTTCAACACTCGCTAGCTTAGGTCAGCCTGCTTTTTTCGTGCACCCTTGTGATGCGGGACATGGAGACTGTGGTAATATTACGAAAAAAGATGTCGTGGTTATGTTTTCCAATTCTGGGGGAACGTCTGAACTGTTAAAGATTGTGCCAACCGTTCGTCGTCGGGCAAAGTCTGTACTGGGTGTTTTTGGCGCTGAAGACGCTTTGTTATCCGAGGCTATGGATGTGACTTTGGTGCTGGGTGTTACGAAGGAGTCTTGTGCCCTTGGTCTCGCTCCAACAACAAGTGTTACTGTGTTTGGGGTGATTTGTGATGCCGTTGCGGCGGCCGTTGCTGCCAAGAAAGGTTTTACCGAAAATGACTTTGCAATGACACATCCTTATGGTTCCTTGGGGCGTAATTTGACGATGGCCGTAGCCGATGTAATGGTCCCACTAGATCGTTGTCCGCAGGTGTTTGTCAATCAATCGATTGTAGATAGCATGTTAGCTATGTCAGACAAAGCTTTATCTGTCGCAATGGTTTATGATGAGTCTGGACAGTACCTAGGTATGCAATCGTTGGCGATTTTGCGCCAAGCGTTGCTCTCGCATGCGAATCCCCGCACGATTATCAATAGGGATTATATCTTAGCTAATGCGGTATCGCTGCAGGCCGATATGTTATTGCACGATGCGTGGAAGTATTTAGATGACAAAGTTGCTGATATTGTGACGGTGATGTCGTCGTCCTCACAACCGGTTGGGTTATGGTTGGTTAGAGCGTGAATCGTGTCTATAGGTTGTATTTGGCTAGTTATGCAGGCCTGTTTGTTTTGCTTTTTTTTCCTTTAAGTATAATATGGGGTGTGTATTACGAGAAGGGCGCGACGATGAGTCCGACGTCCTATGATGCAAGTTATCGTCATGTGACTATGACCCGTTATAACGATGTGGGGCAGGAACATATGACGATGCGTGCAGATCATATGATTATGGTTCGTGATATGGGGTTTATTACACATCCGGTGTTGTCGATACGCTCTGCCGAGTCTGGCGATCAAGCTTGGACATTGGTGTCTCGGTATGCGCAAACACATAAAAAGCACTTTCATTTTTTTAGAGACGTTCGTTTGCAGGAGGTTGTTGCATCGCCGATACGCCTTGAGGCAAATGATTTTTGGTATAATCAGGATAATCACGATTTTTTTGCGGATGGCTCTGTTGTCTATCGTCGCCAAAACGATAACCTGACTGCAAAGCAAGCTTCTGGAAATATAAAAAATAAACGTATTCATTTGCAGCATGCCAGTGCAACAAGAAAGGAGAGGGCCGTTTAATGCCTATTGTGTTGTATCAGCCTGAAATCCCACAAAATACCGGTAATATTATTCGGCTTTGCGCGAATACGGGATCGAAGTTATGGTTGATTGAGCCATTGGGTTTTGCTTTGACAGACAAGCATATGCGTCGTGCCGGCTTAGATTATCATGAGCAGGCATGTTTTGAAGTGGTCCCTAGTTGGTCGGACTTTTTGCGTGCGGTTGCGCCTGAAAAACTCTATGCATTTAGTACGAAAGCCGTTGCTAATTATGCAAGCGTGCAGTATACGCAGGACGATTATTTGCTTTTTGGTCCAGAAACACGAGGTTTGCCAGATGATATATTGTTTGATCAACGTGTGGAGCTGGTTCGTATCCCGATGCAAAGGGATAGCCGGTCGCTGAATTTATCTAATGCTGTTGCGATTGCTTTGTATGAAAACTTTCGCCAAATGGGATTTCCTAATCTTCGGTAGAGTGGTTAGTGAGTTGCTTGTTTTTTATTGATTAGGTTGATGATGCCTTTGTGCTGGTATTTCTGGTTGATTAAAACGCATGAGTTCTCGTAGTACGGCTTTTTTTCTATGATTTATGACTAAAGCATGTTCTACGCCTGCATTCGTGCACAAGTTTTCAAAGTGTATGAACTTCTTATTTATCTCAGATATGCACTGCTTATAGTCCTCTGTTATGTTATCTGGTGATAAGAATCTCATGATAAAATCGGGTATTGTTAAAGCTGCATTCGTTAGACTTACTAAAGGTGTCAAAATTACAGCACATATGTGAGAAGTGGTGTTGTACGTCTTTGTTGTGATAGGCCATTTCTTATCTTTTCCGTGTAAAAATTCATGCGCAAAAAGGATTTTTTTTAAGAGGAATGACTTTGTTTTTTTGTAAACGATGGTTAAGTGTGTTCTTGTTTTGTTAAGGCATTTCATAAATGTATGGTCCTATGGTGGCTTGTGGATGCTGAAATAGGTTGCGACTTAATCGTATCAAATACAAGTGTTTCATGCAACATAACAGTTTGTTTTAATATGTAAAATCTTAATTGGTAAGGGTTTTTTAAGTGGGTGCGGTCTTTATATGGGATCGTTGTATTTTAGTTAGAAGAATGGCGTGGTGTAGAGGGACTGTAAGACTTATATTCTAAGTTAGGAATATGTGCAATGGCTTTTTCTAAAATGCTTTTATCTTTAGGACTTAAATCTTCTATGCTGGTTTGGATTATTAGCTTTTTAAGAGAGGCGTTTTTTAACCTGTTACAAAGATCTTCAGATAGTGAAAAAGTTGCTAGAGTATCTAGAATGGTGAACTTTGTGTCGTAAACAAGGGGTTGATCTCCAGAAGCGTGTATCATATCAACGATTATGTCTCCAGCATGGATCATATGACCCATAAAAAGTGATGATGGATAGGAGGTTCTTGGTGGGGAAAAAAAACGTAATAGGTTTTGTGCGATGAACGGGCCGGTTTTGTTAGGTTGAATCGTTGGCCAGGAATGAGGGTCTTTATTACTATATGGAAGGGTAATGGCCTTTTCCTGTTCATCGATGAATTGGTTATGTAGCCATGTTCGCTGTTTGCAGTGGGGTAATGAGGTTATTGCACTCATGAGTATCGTGTAAATATTTTCTTCAGATATTTCTGCTGGTTTTCCGTCTTTTACGGTCGTATTGATAGGGGGTTCACGTATGACGCAGTTTTGTATGCTAACGGTAGTGATTCTGCTTTGTTGGCATGCTTGGATGGTTGGTGGGTCGAGTTTATAGTGAAAACGGTTGGTGATGAGGTACCCATGGATGATACAGTGTTGCTTTGGGTCGCCACATAAGATCTTTTGTAGGACTCTTTGAATGTCAATCATGTCCATTTCGTGGATGTTTTTGGATGTTGGTTCTTCTGCTTGCATAGGTTACGTTTGTTGATCGAGCCATGCGACCAATATGTGATGAGCATTTTGTGGATGCTTTAGGCATTGGATAGCGGTTTCAATGAGTGGGCAAATTCGGTTTTGTTGTCGCAGATAGATCTGTATTTTTTCGACGTTGATAATACTTTCTGTGGTGTGTTCTTTTTTTAGAGCTAGTCCTAGCGCTAATTGTTTTCCATAGGTGTAGTTGCGAGATTGGGTGCTGGTTCCTGATAGGATGATATCGCCTATGCCTGCAATATTTAGCGCTGTTTGTTCGTCTCCCTGGCAGTGGGTAATGGTTTTTCTAAGCGCCTCAATGGCTTTGGTAAGAAGTGCTGCGCGTGTGTTTTCCCCCAGGCTTGGGTGTTCACAAAATCCTGCAACGAGGGCCGCAATATTTTTGTAAATACCGCATAATGCTGTACCAATCAAATCTTGGTGTAGACTAATATGTAGAGGAGCATGATGTAGAATAGGTTGCCAAAAGTCGGCTTTGTCCCCAGCAACAATAGCTGCAGTAGGGATGTTTTTAAGAACCTCGTTAGCAAAATTGGGGCCGGATAAGTAGCAAAATTGTCGTTGCTTTGGGAAGAGCTTTTGATAGAGTTCATGAAACAGATAGGCTTTGTCAGAGAAATAAAGACCTTTGCTGGCACAGAGAATGGGGATGTTGATTTGTTTTTTTTTCAAGCTTTTTAGCACATCGCCAACAGCTTGGCTAGGTGTGCAGATGATGATACCTGTAATGGTTGGGGCGATTTTTTCCCACGTGTTATCTGCTTGGGTGTGGTTAATCGTTTCGATTTTTCCTTCTTTGTTGAGGATGGATAGTTGGGTTTTTGTTGTGATATGTTTGGCAATGGCTTGGCCCCACGCGCCGTGTCCGATTAGGCATATGTGTTGGGTTTGCATAGGGTGCCTTGTTTATAAATTTTTTTATTATACAATAGGATCTATGGATAAGTAAATGGGTTACATTTCTGTGTAGAGCGGTCCTTCTCCACCTTGAGGGGTGACCCAGTGAATATTGCCAGTAGGATCTTTTATAGGACATGTTTTACAGTGTAGGCAGTTCTGGCCATTGATTTGTAGTTTTATTTTGCCGTCGATTTCTGCATATTCGTAGACATTGGCAGGGCAATAGCGACTTTCAACACCAGCGTATTGTTCGTAATTAATTGGGATGGATTTACTAGGATCCAGCAGGATTAAATGGCAAGGTTGATCTTCTGTGTGGTTCGTTCCGCTTAGCTTTACACTGCTTAATTTACTAAAGCTGATGACGTTATCGGGTTTTGGATAGTGGATCGGTTGGTGCTTTTTTGCGTTTTCAAGTTGAAGATGGTCTTCTTTATTGGCAATCGTCCATGGACTGAGACCAAACGTTATGGTTTCATATGCGGCGTTGATTAGCCCTAGTAGACGGCCTTGATAAAAGCCTGGTCGGATGTTTCTGACGCGATAGAGTTCTTTGTTGACCCATGATGTATCCATGCTTTTTTGATAGATATCTTGAGGGTTGTCTAGGTTTTTTGCAAGGGCTTCTGCTGCAGCGATTCCAGAAGCCATAGCCGTGTGTGTCCCTTTTATTTTTACAACATTTAAAAATCCAGCGCTGCAGCCAATTAGCATGCCTCCTGGGAAGCTTAGTTTGGGAATAGCTTGCCAGCCCCCTTCATTGAGTGCCCTTGATCCGTATGCCAAACATTGTCCGCCTTGCAGCATTTTGTTTATAAAAGGGTGGTGTTTAAATCGTTGTAATTCTGCGTGTGCATCTAGGTATGGGTTTTTGTAGTCAAGCCCGATGACCAGTCCTATGGCGATTCTATCTTGGTTGTAGTGATAGATAAAACTCCCTCCGTAGGTGTTGTTATCAAGGGGCCAACCCAGAGTGTGTACGGCAAGCCCATCTTGATAAGCTTCTGGTTTGCATTGCCAGACCTCTTTGACGCCAATCGCGTAGGTTTGTGGTTGTGAGTGAGCTCGTAGGTTGTAGCGTTTGATGGTTTCTTCGGATAATGAGCCAAAACAACCTTCTGCAAGCACTGTTTGCTTAGCATAGATTTTTACGCCTGGTTGGTATAGGGGGCCTTTTTCCCCATTTTTTTTGATACCTACAGGATTTGTGATGATGCCTTTCATGGTCCCATCTGCTTCGTATAGGCCTTCTTTTGCTGCAAATCCTGGAATGATTGTGATGTCTAGCTTTTCGGCTTCCTTTGCTAGCCAACGACATAGTTGCGATAGGCTAATGATGTAGTTTCCGTGGTTGTACATCTGTGGAGGGGTGGGGAATGGCCAAGCATATTTTTTGCTAAGCCAGTAGAATCGATCTTTTTTAGCCGCTGTTTTAATAGGGCTATCTTTGGTTCTCCAGTCAGGGATGAGCATGTCGATGGATCGTGTTTCGAGTATGTTGCCAGATAAAATATGTGCGCCAATCTCAGATGCTTTTTCGATTAGGCAAATGTTGAGTTTTTTAGGACGATTTTGGTTGAGTTGACCAAGTTTGATAGCACACGATAATCCGGCTGGTCCTCCACCAACTATCACAATATCATAATGTAGCTCTTCGGGTTCAATCATGCTGCTGTTAATAATATCTCTTTAATATACTAGTTTTTTTTTCCTATATTGACAATGTTTTAATTTATTAAGCTTTGACTAGATAAGCGGTTTTGCGTGATATTTTTCAGAAAATCAGCCTGATGTTGTAATTGTTTGCTATAATAATACACGATTAAGTGGAGCAACTATGAAAGTCTTAGTACCGATGAAACGGGTGGTGGATTACAATGTTCAGGTTCAAGTTAAACCGGATCATTCTGGTGTCAATACAGAGCAAGTGAAAATGTCCATGAATCCATTTGATGAGATAGCGCTTGAACAGGCTGTTAGGATGTACGAACAACAAGAAGTAGAAGAAATTGTTGCGATCAGTATTGGGCCACCTGAAACGGTAGATATTTTGCGACATGCGCTTGCTATGGGTGCTCATAAAGCTGTATTGGTTGACGCGCCAGCCCAACAAGAACCCTTATGTATAGCTAAGACGCTTGCATCTTATGCAAAGCGTTATCAGCCAGAACTTATTTTAATGGGTAAACAAGCAATCGATGACGATTGTAATCAGACTGGCCAGATGCTAGCGCAATTGCTGGGTTGGCCGCAAGCAACTTTTGCTTCAAAGATCGTTGCAACTAAAGTGGGCTGGGATGTCACGCGTGAAGTGGATGAGGGATTGGAAACGATTCGGGTTACGAAACCTTGTGTTATTACAACTGATTTGCGTTTAAACACGCCTAGATATATCACACTGCCTAATATTATCCGTGCTAAACAGAAGCCCCTTGAGCAGCTTTCAATGGCAGATCTTGGTATTGATCAAGAAGCTAAATTGCAAATCTTGTCTGTTCATGCGCCTTCTCCGAGAAAAAAAGGGGTTGTGTTTGATGATGTAGATGAATGGTTGAAGGCTTTAAAAGAAGATGGGGTGATTTGATGCGTATATTAATTGTAGCAACACATGATGGAACGGCAATGCATGCTCAGACTTCACAAACGGTATCAGCTGTTTTATGTTTGACGAAAGCGTATGACGTACTCGTAGTAGGTTCCTCTTCTGCGGCGATAGTAGATGCTTGTGTGAAGTTGCCTGGTTGTAATAAAGTTATAGCCGTTGAGAATACCGAGCTTATGCAATCTACAGCTGAAACACTGGTAGATGTGTTTGCTGGTTTTTTGCAAGATTATGATGCATTGGTGTTTGCATCAAATACATATTCGAAAAATGTTTTACCAAGAATTGCTGCACGGTGTGATATCAGTCCGATTACGGACGTGTGTGAGGTCGTGGATCAACGGACTTTTAAACGTCCTATCTATGCTGGGAATGCGATTGCTACGGTGCAAACTCGGCAATTGAAAAATATAGTATCCATACGTACAGCGTCTTTTACTGCAGCGAAGCTGCTTGACCACCAAGCGGAAATTGAAAAGCAAACCGTAGAGGTTAACGATCAACAACAGGCAAAGATTCTTAGAAACGAAAAAGCCAGTACGGATAAATTGGATTTACGATCGTGTCCTGTAGTGGTTTCCGGTGGTCGTGGATTGGGCAGTGCAGAAGGTTTTAACAAATTGAAATCGTTAGCTGTGACAATGAATGCAGCGATAGGGGCATCTAGGGCCGCGGTAGATGCCGGCTTTATATCGAACGATTATCAGGTAGGACAAACCGGTAAAATTATTGCTCCGGATGTTTATTATGCTTTTGGAATTTCAGGTGCTATTCAGCACTTGGCAGGGATGAAGGACAGTCGTATTATTATTGCTATCAATAAGGATCCTGATGCAGCTATTTTTACATATGCAGATTATGGTGTCGTTGCAGATGTTTTTGAAGTGATCGCGGTAATAGAGACACATCTAAAAAGTAGGTCGCGGTGAATCATAATCATCCTGTTCAGCTATGGATTGGGCCACTCTCAAATCTTTTCGAATGTCGGCGGATGCTTCTTGCATTTTTGTTAAATATTTTGCCGCATGTGTAGCTGGTAAAGCCATTGCGAGGAATGCTAGGTGAATGGGTGCATTCGTGGTGTAATTAATTTCACGCTGAAGATAGTTTGTGCCGATATATGGTAATTCTTCGATTTCATATATGCTCTCGTATCTGATCTCGGTGCGCTCTTGACCGTTCTCGGTTATTTTGTTGTCACTGGTTCCTACGGTGGTTAACTCTCTCGGATGTATGGTTTTTTCAAATAGAAGACGTATGTTCTCACAAAGACCTCTAAAGTTTTTCTGATAGTCTATATTGGGGTACCAAACTTTAAGATTCATTGCTATCGTGTTTAGTTTTTTATACATTACTGTAATTAAGGCGAGGTCAGTATCAGTAATGGTAATATTGTGTTTTGCGATTCTTAGATGTAGGAGTTCTTCGTTGTATGTTGGCTCGCCTGGCGTTCCACAATCCAGTGTTATGGTTTTTTCTTCTGCTAGATGATTTCCAAGAATGCTAGTGAATTTGGTGATAACGTTATTGAAATAACTGGCTAATTTTTGAAGGCTGTGTTGTTTGGGTGCAAAACCGGGTCTTTTTTTATGCTGATAATCTAATTCTCTTTGTGCCGTTATGGTACCAATATTATCTATTAATTTAGGGGATGCTAGTGAGCAGTAAATTTGTATAAGCGCAAAAGCTTCTTCATCATTTTTGTACTGTATGTAGAATAATTCTTTTAATAAAAGACCTAGGGCTACTGTTTTTTCAGTTGTGGTTTCTAAAGCTAAATTTTTTGTATATTCCGCCGTATTGTTTGCTACCCGTCTGTAGAAGCTTAAGTTGCATCTCCCAAAACATAAGTTATGGGTATGTTCATTATACAGCTGGCTAAGTAGGTCTTTGTTTCCCCGCTGTCCTGTTATGGTTTCATGGATAAGTTGTTGTTGCTCGAGGAGGATGTCCTGTATAAGAGTCTCTGCTGCAGATTCTTTACTAGTTTGAGAGAAAAGGCCATTCTGCGAGAGGCCCATTGCTTTGCCGTTACTTTTTTTCCTGTAAAAGCGCTGGATGGTGATGGCACCATTGTGGGTTGTTTGGATTATGATCGATTGTTCCGAGGTTGCTACATGTTTAACCGTACTTTTCACGGGGGTGACAACAACTGACGTGCTTTCTTTTTTTGATGAAAAGTCTTCTTCAAGCCATGTTCTCACTTCAATAAATTTTCTATATTGATCAAGTGATAAAACAGGATTGTTAGCATGATCGGCTAATTTTATTTCTTTTTCATGTATTAGCTTCTCTTCATATTCTCCTGCAAGAAATGTTCTATTATCAAAAAATATATCTGTGGCATCTTTTACGCCAAATTGGTTTGCTATCATCGTTTTTGGGCTTATGTGACGAACTGGAGATGGATAAGCGTTGCTGCTAGATAATAGTCTGCATTTTAGAACTTTTTTTTCCGATAGTTTTCTTAAATTAAACCCTTCATCGTATAGTTTTGTGTGTATAACATCAGACGTTCTACGGGCTTTGTATGAAGTTTGTTCTAACCAGTGAAGTAGTCCTTGGTACAGTTTAAGAAAATCTGCTAGTACTAATGGCATTTGTGTAATGTGTTTTGTCGATATTTCTATGTCGACACTGTCTCTTTTTTCTTCATCAGCGGCCCCTTCTTCTTCGCGGAAATGAGTAAAGACCTCATTTATTCTATCTGGTCGCGTTTCCACCGGTTCTGTGGCAATAACTTGTAGGGTTTGATATAGCTCATTCCAATTTTCTTCCGGTATGGCGTTGATTATGCTGTTATGTAGAATATGTTCTTCTGCAAATTCTTGCAGTGATTGTATAAAAAATTCGTGGTTTTGATGTTCGACAGCAGTAGATGACAGCTCATGCTTTGAAGGTGTTAATTTTAGATCTTGTGCATAGTTTGTGTTGTCATGATGCTCGAGAAGTCGCATAGCTTCTGTTAATGAACGGAAGTTACTAAATTGAAGGGTTAATTCTTTAGCATCTTTCTGTATGCTCGATATATGGTATGTGTCTTTTGATTTTTCTAGATGTTCATTCAG
>MDTB01058557.1_pt1 | contig 10761 bp, 8 predicted proteins | sample 811161 | NCBI WGS metagenome assembly MDTB01 (sample SAMN05326650, study PRJNA326480) | marine metagenome | isolation source: seawater | place: Mediterranean Sea | collected 2009 | reverse complement strand
TTTATTATTCCAAATATACATGATCCCTTTATTTTCTACTAATCCAGAAATATTTATATCTTCAAAAAGCTCATCATAGGCAGGAATTGCCAAATCTAAAATCTGATGCATATATTTAGCTGTGTGCATCATTTTTTTTTTTGAACAATTTAAAATAAACTTTATAAACCATGGAATCATTTTAGGAGCATAATTCCATTTAAGTGCAAGAGGTCCCGTAGAACTTAAAAGCATAGCAGGAACATCCGCAAGCACATCAGTTCTATTTAGTTGCAAGGATGCGTATGGTGAAAAATGGCCCGCATTACCATAAGAGGCAGATTGTAAAGCTGGATCGTCCCTATCAAATATAGTTACATCATATCCTTTTTTCTGTAAAAACAATGCACTACAAACTCCTTGGATACCCGCGCCTACAATTCCAATTTTTAGCTTTTTATTCATTTAATTATGTTCAAAGAATTCAAAAAATTATTAATCTCTAAAAAAATTATATGTTATGAAATTAATTGTCTATTATATATTTTGGCGCTCATGACTATACTAAAACCAATCATCGTTGCTAACATTGATGACCCCCCATATGACATAATTGGTAGAGGTGAACCAACTATAGGTACCAAACCTAAAACCATGCTCATATTTACAGATATGTAAATAAAAATTGCCGAAGCAAAACCATAACAAAAAAGTTTGGCAAAAAAACTTCTCGCTATAGCACCAATTCTTAAAATTCTAAAAATCATAAGTGCGTATATAAGTAAAAGAAAAACTGATCCTATAAAACCATGCTCTTCTGAAAATAAAGTAAATATAAAATCTGTATGTTTTTCAGGCAAAAATTCTAAATAACTTTGAGTTCCTTTTAAAAAACCTTTACCAGATAATCCTCCTGAACCCACAGCAATTTTAGACTGAATTATTTGATATCCTGATCCCAAAGGATCTTTTTCTGGATCAAAAAAAGTCAAAATTCTTAGTTTTTGGTAAGGTTTTAAAAATGCTATTGCAAAAGGAGTTGAAATTATTAAAGCTAAAAAAGAATAGATAAAGTATTTAATATTTAAGCCCGCGAGCCATAAAACAACTAAACCACTAAGAGCAATTAAAATTGCTGTACCTAAATCCGGCTGACTAACTACTAATAAAATAGGTAATATTAAAATTGTTATTGGAATAATTATATTTTTTAAACTGTTTACTTCGTTAATTTGGCTTCGATGATAATATTTAGCAAAACAAACTATTATTGCAACTTTCATCAATTCTGAAGGTTGTAAATTAATAATATAAAGATTTATCCATCTTTGAGATCCTGAGGCTGTTATTCCATAAAAAGATGCCCATATCAAAAAAATAAAAATTATAAAATAAAAGAGATATCCTACTGAGTGCCAAAATTTTATACTCAAAAAAGACAGTGTAATCATCATAGCAAAAAAAATTCCAAATCTTAAAATATGACTTTTACTGTGATACAATAATTCACCACCATCTGTTGAATACATTGAGAAGCTACTTATAACCCCTAAAGACAAAATACAAATTATTAAAATATAATCAAAAGATCTTACTTTTTGAAAAAAACTAAGTGTTTCAGTATAAGAAGTTTGTTGAAACATTTAGATTATCTCCAATTTTTTTTTTCTTACTTGCTCTCTTTTTTCATGTCGATCTATAATCAATTTAAATAACTCTTTTGCAATTGGTGCAGCTGTTTTACTGCCCGATCCTCCGTGCTCTACGATAATACTCATAGCATATCTAGGATTTGCATAAGGAGCAAATGCAACATAAAGAGCATGATCTCTTTCTTCGTAGGGAATTTGATATGTTTCTAAATCTAGCTCTCTTTGAGCTTCAGTAATTCTCTTAACTTGAGCAGTACCAGTTTTGCCTGCAAACTGATATTTAGGATTTTCAATTCTTGAAGCATAAGATGTGCCCCATTGCTCGTTCGTAGAACCCCACATTGCATCTAAAACAAACTTAATATTTTCTTCATTTTTAAATAATGGAGTATATTTTTTAGTTTCTTGATTAAAAATTTTTTCAACAGATTTTATTTGAGGTAATATTTTCTCTTTATTAATTTCTTCTTTTCTATATGTATTTTGCATCATTTTAAATTTAATTTCTTCCATAGTTTCTTGATTGTCTTCAACTACTATGCGTGGATATATTTTAAAACCACCATTTGCTAATTGGGCAGTCATTAAACATAATTGAAGTGGAGTAGTTTGTATGAACCCTTGTCCAATACCGGTAATCAATGTTTCTCCTAATACCCACCCTCTTCCAAGGGTTTCTCTTTTCCACTTTGTATTTGGTACAAGACCTTTTTTTTCATTTGGAAAAATTCCATCTAATACTATATCTCCCAAACCAAATTTTTCAGCGGTTATACTCAAACGATCAACTCCTAATTTTCTCGCAACTTCATAAAAATATGTATCACATGATTGTTTAATTGCATTTCTAAGACCCATTACTCCATGTCCTTTTTCTTTCCAACAGTGATAAGTCTGGCCATACATCTCCATTTTTCCAGTACATTTGACTTTAAAATTTGGCGAAATAATATTATTTTCCAATGCTGAGAGAGCAACAATTGGTTTTATAGTTGAACCTGGCGAATACAATCCAGATACAGTTTTGTTAAGTAAAGGTTTAAGTGGGTTTTTATTTATTGATTTCCAGTCTTTTTGACTTATTCCATATAAAAATAAACTTGGATCAAAACTAGGAGAAGAATGCATTGCGATTATATCACCTGTATATATATCCATTACGCTAATTGACCCCGCTTTGCCTTGTAAAAGTTGATTAGAAAGTTTTTGAACTTCGGTATCTATTGTTATTTTTATATTTTTTCCTTTGATACCTTCTTTATGATCTAATTGATTTATTCTTTTACCATAGGCATTTACTTCATATCTTTTTATTCCATTTGTGCCGATTAAATCACTTTCAAAAGTTTTTTCTAAGCCGATTTTTCCTACTCTTAGACCTGGTACGTGACTTTTTTTTATTGCTTCGTTATTTGCTAAATCATCTTTACTTGCTTGTGAAACATATCCTAATATATGTGTATAACTATCTTTATAAGGATAACTTCTTGCAACAGATAAAACAGGTTTTGCGCCAACTAATTCGTGTAGAAAAAAATTTACTTTTGAGAATTGATCCCAGGTTAAATTTTCTGAAATAATTAAAGTCTCCCATGGTTTTTGTGAGTTTTTTTTCTTAATTATTTTTGTAAATTCTTGATCTTCCATTTTTAAAATGTCTTTGAGTCTTACCATTAAGGACTTAAAATCTTCAACTTGTTCAGGGATAACATGTAGTTGGTAAACTTTTAGATTTCCTGCGATTGTATTATCAAAGTAATCTATAAACTCGCCTCTTACTGGTGGTAATCTCCATTCTCTTAAACGATTTTTATCGGAGAGAGTTAAATATTTTTTATTCTCATTTATTTGGAGTGAAAATAATCTAGACACTATTCCAGCAAATACTAAAACCTTAGCAGCTGAAATAATAAACATTCTTCTATTTATTGTATTTAGTTTTTTAAAACCTGTTTCACCACCACTAATCATGTTCTTTTCCGAAAACTATGTTTTGATAAATTTGAAATAATTTTGCAAATATTAAATAGAATAAAAAGGTAAAGATTACATTAACTATTAAATCTAAATAAATTAAATTAAATGAAAAAAGTAAAACTAAAACTGAATATACTAAAGAGTTAACTACTACAATTGTAAATAGAAAAAACACCCAATCTTTTAATAAGCTAGGTCTTAATGTTATATTTCTAAGATATGCAGCAAATCCACAAATTAATAAGTAAGACAAACTACTAATGCCAATCGGCAATCCAACTACTACATCATTAAATAAACCGCTTAAAAAAATTAGACCATAACCTAGGCTCTCAGTTTTTTTTAAACTCCAATAAAAAATTAAAATAAATGGAAAATTAAAAGAAAAGTATTTAAGTTCAATATAATTAAAATCAAATTCGTTTAATACAGATATAAATAACAGTAAAATTGGCGCATGTGATAATAACTTTTTAGAAAAAAACTTTTTAACAAGAGTACTCATCTAATTAACCTCTTTTGTAAAAGATACAATTTTTACAAATTTTAATTGTGAAAAATCTGAATAAAATTTAACTTTATGATCGTCTATGTTTGTTGAGTCTATTAATCTTAACTTTCCAATGGGAATGCCGGCTTTAAACAGACCTCCAGAACCAGATGTATATAAAATGCTTCCATCATCAATATCATAATTTTCTTTAAAATACTGGATAATTCCATCATCTTTTCCTGTTCCTGAAAGAATAGATTGAATGCCTCCTGGTTCAATAATAATAGGAATTTTGCTATTTAAATCTGAAAGTAAAAGTATTCTTGAAGATAAATAATTTACTTCGACAACCTTCCCTACAAGATAGGGTCCATCCAAAACGGACATGCCAAGCATAATATTATCCTTACTTCCCTTATTAACTATAAGTGATTTAAGAAAGGGACTATCTTTATCTATTAATATTTTCGCAATTATTTCATCTGAACTAATTACATAATCATCAACTATTTTTTTTAATCTTTCATTTTCATTAATTACAAACTCATTGAGCGTTTTTTGAGATTTGAGATTTTTTAGTTCTGATTTAATTTCTGAATATTCGTTATAAAGGTTAAAATGATCTTGAATTTTAAAATAAGTGCTTTTTATATAATTTTCAGGTGCAGAAACAATAAAAGAAGAACGATAAACTATTTCTTTTATAGATATTTTTAAATAATTAATCGCTTGGAAATTAAACCTTCCCAGTGTTAATAAAATTATTGAAAGTAAAATTAAAAAAATTAATGAAAATCTTTGTTTGTTTTCTTTTTTTAAAAAAGAGGAGCGAATAGCTATTATAAAATCATCTCTACTCGCTTCCATTGTATTATTTTTTCAAAAAGCTCCGTTTTTTTAATATTCAGATAGCATTGTAGAAAAAGTTTCTTCTTGATCTAATGCTTTTCCTGTTCCCATAGCTACACAAGCTAAAGGGTCATCTGCTATATGAACTGGTAGACCAGTTTCTTTGGAAAATCTCTTGTCTATGTTCTTAAGCAAAGCTCCACCACCTGTTAAAGTTAAACCCATATCCACTAAGTCTGCTGACAATTCTGGCGGTGTATTTTCCAAAGCATCTTTAATTCCATTTACCATTTCTATTAAAATATCGTTTAATGCCTCGGAAGAATCTTCTTCAGTAATATTCACTTCTTTTGGCGTTCCTGATCTCAAGTCTCTTCCTTTAACTGGATATGAATTATTACTTGTTGGTATAGCAGTCCCAATTTCTTTTTTTATTTTTTCAGCAGTACTGTCTCCAATCATCAAATTATATTCTTTTCTCATATAGTTTTGAAGAGCATGATCCATAGCATCTCCAGCTATTCTTAATGATCTTGAGTAAACAACCCCACCTAAAGACATAACTGCTATTTCTGTTGTACCTCCGCCTATATCTACTACCATTGAACCTGTTGCTTCTGATATTGGTAAACCAGCCCCTATAGCTGCTGCTATGGGTTCTTCAATTAATTGAACCCTTCTTGCTCCAGCAGCAAGTGCACTATCTTGAATTGCTTTTCTTTCAACTGGGGTTGAACCAGTAGGTACACAGATTAAAATCCTTGGATTTGCAAATGTACTTCTTTTGTGAACTTTTTTTATAAAATGTTTAATCATTTCCTCCGTAACTATAAAATCTGCAATCACACCATCTCTTAAAGGTCTAATTGCACTAATATTTCCTGGAGTTCTTCCAAGCATAGTTTTTGCTTCATCTCCAACAGCAAGTACAGATTTTTTTCCTTTATTATCCAATACCGCAACTACCGATGGTTCATTAAGCACAACACCTTTTCCTTTAAGTACTACAAGCGTATTTGCAGTACCTAAGTCAATTGCCATATCCTGACTCCACATTGATGTTAATTTATTAAAAATTTTCATCTATATTCCTTTCATTTTTTGAGTTTCATAATTTTTTCCACCTTCTATGCTATCTGGTGCAGTCTTATTTCTTTTAATAATCATTTTATTTAATGCATTTATGTATGCATTAGCCGATGCTACTAAAGTATCAGTATCTGCAGCTTGACCTACTGTTGTTTTTCCGTTTTCCTCTATTCGTACACTTACAGTTGCCTGAGCATCTGTTCCTTCTGTAACTGCGTGCACTTGATAAAGTTGTAAACTTACATCATGTGGATAAAGTTTTCTTATACATTTAAAAATTGCATCGACTGGTCCATCTCCAGTTTCTGAAGCTTTTTTAACCTCGCCAAAAACATCTAAAGTCATATCTGCTCTCTGAGGTTCACCAGTTCCAGCAAATACTTTTAATGATTTTAAACTAATAGCGTTAACTTTATTATCTATAATTAAACTATCATCAACTAAAGCTATTATATCTTCGTCATAAACATGTTTTTTCTTGTCTGCCAAAACTTTAAATTTACCAAATGCATTTCCAATTACATCATCTGTTACATCAACATATCCTAAACTAATTAGCTTATCCTTAAATGCATGTCTTCCAGAATGTTTTCCCATTACTAAAGATGTCTGTTTTACTCCAACACTTTCTGGTGTCATTATTTCATATGTGTTTCTATTTTTAAGCATTCCATCTTGATGAATACCTGCTTCATGAGCAAAAGCATTTTTTCCAACTATCGCTTTGTTATATTGAACAGGGAAACCTGTTGCATTTGAAACAATTTTTGAAGCCTTGCTTAAAAGAGTAGTATTAATTCCAGTTTCAAATGGCATTAAATCAGGTCTTGTTTTCATCGCCATAACAACTTCTTCCAGCGCAGCATTACCAGCTCTTTCTCCTATTCCATTTATTGTACATTCAATTTGCCTTGCACCAGCCTGAACACCAGCAAGAGAGTTTGCAACTGCTAAGCCTAGATCGTTATGACAATGTGTAGACAAAATTGCTTTATCTATATTTGGAACTTTGTTTAACAAAGTTTGAATAATTTTAGTGAATTCTGATGGTACTGTATAGCCAACTGTATCAGGTATATTGATTGTTTTAGCTCCACATTTAATTGCAAGTTCTACTGTTTTACACATATAGTCCATATTAGTTCTTGTTCCATCTTCACATGACCACTCAACATCATCAGTAAATTTTCTTGCATAAGTCACATGTTCTTTAATAGACTCATAAACTTCTTCGGGTGACTTATTTAATTTATGTTTCATATGTAATGGGCTGGTGGATATAAAAGTATGAATCCTGAATCTAGGTGCGTGTTTTAGTGCTTCATAACATCTATCAATATCTTTTTTTGAATGTCTTGAAAGTCCTGCAGGAATAGAATTTTTTAAAATTTTACTTACTTCTGATACTGCCTCAAAATCACCAGGAGAAGCGATCGGAAAACCTGCTTCAATAATATCAACTCCTAACTCATCAAATACTCTGGCTATTTGGATTTTTTCTTCTAAACTCATTGATGCGCCTGGTGATTGTTCACCGTCACGCATTGTTGTATCAAAAATATATACTCTATTTCTATCAGTCATCTTATTAAATTTTGTAAATATATAATACAATCTCACGCCTAGATTGCAAAATAAAAGAGATGAATTAACCTAAAATTAACAAATTTATTTACTTCTTGTCACTATCAACCAATTTCTTTTTACTTATCCATGGCATCATTGCTCTAAGCGCAGTTCCAACTTTTTCGACAGGATGATCGGCAAGTCTTTCCCTTGTTTTTAAAAAATTTTTTTGACCATTTTTACATTCATCCATCCATTGCTTGGTAAACTTTCCAGACTGGATATCAGCCAATACTTCTTTCATTCTTTTTTTTGTTTCTTCTTTGTTAATAATTTTTGGTCCAGTTACATATTCTCCATATTCTGCAGTGTTTGAAATAGAATAATTCATATTTGCTATCCCACCTTCATATATTAAATCCACAATTAATTTCACTTCATGTACTGTTTCAAAGTATGCCATTTCTGGTTCATATCCTGCCTCAACTAAAGTTTCATAACCATTCTTAATTAATTCAACTAAGCCTCCACATAAAACAGTTTGTTCTCCAAATAAATCTGTTTCAACCTCGTCTTTAAAAGTTGTTTCAATAATTCCAGATCTTCCCCCTCCAATTGCAGATGCATATGACATTGCAATATCTCTAGCCTTACCTGATCCATTCTGATGAACTGCAAATAAACATGGAACTCCTCCTCCTTTTTCGTACTCACTTCTCACTAAATGTCCAGGTCCCTTTGGTGCAACCATAAAAACATCAAGATCTTTTCTAGCTTTAATTAAATCGTAATGAATATTTAATCCATGTGCAAAAGCTATAGATGTACCCTCTTTTACCCTTTGCTCAATATGATTTTTATAAATTGTTGCTTGCAATTCATCTGGAGTTAAAATCATAACTACATCTGCCCACTCAGCTGCATCGGACAAATTCATAACTTTTAATCCTTTTGACTCTGCTTTCGCCTTGCTTGATGAACCATCTCTTAAAGCTACAACAACTTCTTTAACTCCACTATCTTTTAAATTAAGAGCATGAGCATGTCCTTGACTACCATATCCAAATATAGCAATTTTTTTATCTTTAATTAAATTTCCATCTGTATCTTTTTCATAAAACATTTTCATATTTCTCTCCTTTAAATTATTTAAATACTTCCGAACCCCTTGTCATTGCAACCGCTCCTGTTCTTGAAACACTTACCAATCCAAATTTCTTCAAGTTTTTTGTTATCACGTCTATTTCTCTTCTCAATGCTGTAATTTGAATTACACATGATTTTTTAGTTTTGTCCAATATTAATGCATTGTATTTTTTACAAGCTTTTAATGCTTTTTCTCTCTTAGAAATATTTCCTACTAGTTTAAATAAAGCCATTTCTTTAAAAATCACTTTTTTATCCTCTCTTTTAAAATCTGCAACTTTGTGAACAGGTACTAATTTTTTTAATTGAAGTTTTATTTGCTCAATAACCTGGGGAGTTCCTGTTGTTACAATAGTAATTCGAGAAATATTTAGCTTCGGATCAATTTCAGCAACTGCTAGGGACTCTATGTTATATCCTCTACCTGAAAATAAACCTACTACTCGAGCAAGAACTCCTGCTTCATTATCTACCCAAACTACAATTATGTGTGTATCATACTTGCCTTGCTTACCTGGAATACTGTATGCTGATTTTGATTTAGCCATTAAACTAGAGTCTTTCCTTTGCCTTTTATTTTATTCTCCTTCTGATCTTTTGGACCCAAAAGCATTTGATTATGAGGTTTTCCTGATGGAATCATTGGAAAACAGTTCTCTTCCTTATCAACTAAGCAATCGAAGATAACGGGTTTATTTATATTAATCATTTCTAATATTTTATCATCCAGCTCATCTGGCTTAGTAGCTCTTATACCAACACATCCATAAGCTTCTGCTAATTTTACAAAGTCAGGTAATGCAGCGGTATAACTTTCTGAATAATTTTTATCATGAAGTAATTCTTGCCACTGTCTAACCATTCCCATGTATTCATTATTTAAAATAAAAATTTTAATTGGAAGGTTGTATTGCACTGCTGTTGACATCTCTTGCATTGTCATTAACACTGATGCTTCTCCAGCTATATCAATAACCAATTTCTCAGGGTGAGCTACTTGTACTCCAACAGCTGCTGGCAAACCATATCCCATTGTACCAAGTCCACCAGATGTCATCCAGCGATTAGGCTTATCAAACTTGTAGTGTTGCGCTGCCCACATTTGATGTTGGCCTACTTCTGTTGTTATATATGTGTCCTTATTTTTTGTTAATTCATATAGTTTTTGAACAGCATATTGTGGTTTTATAGTCTCTGTACTGTTAACAAAATTAAAAGATTTAATAGATCTCCATTTTTCAATTTTTTCCCACCATTTTGAAATTTTTTGTTTGTTTGATTTTGTAAAATTTGGTTTTATTTTTTTAATTGTCTTAATAGTAGAGCTTATTACGTCAGCAACATCACCAACAATTGGTAATGAAACTTTTACATTTTTATTTATTGAAGATGGATCAATATCAATATGAACTTTTTTTGATTTTGGAGAAAATTCATCAATCTTTCCTGTAATTCTATCATCAAATCTTGCTCCTACATTAATCATTAAATCACAATCGTGCATTGCATTATTTGCCTCATAAGATCCATGCATTCCTAACATTCCCAAAAATTGCCTGTCTTCACCAGGAAATGAACCTAGTCCCTGTAGAGTTGATGTAATTGGAAATCCTGTGAGGCTTACAAGCTCTCTCAAAAGCTGACTAGCCTTTGGGCCTGAATTTATAACGCCACCTCCAGTGTAAAAAATTGGTTTAGAAGATTTGCTCATTAAGTCAATAAGTTGGTTAATGTCTTTTTGTTCAAAATGATTTCTTGATTTTCCATTTAATTTCTTTTGTTTTTTAAACTTCTGATAAGTAGATTTATGAAATTGGATATCTTTTGGAATATCAACTAATACCGGCCCCGGTCTTCCGCTAGTTGCAACTTCGAAAGCTTTATGAATTGTTTTTGCTAGGTCATGAATATTTTTAACTAGCCAATTATGTTTTGTACAAGGTCTTGTTATTCCAGTTGTATCACATTCTTGAAAAGCATCAGTTCCTATTAAATGAGTTGGAACTTGAC
>MDTB01007608.1_pt1 | contig 10761 bp, 11 predicted proteins | sample 811161 | NCBI WGS metagenome assembly MDTB01 (sample SAMN05326650, study PRJNA326480) | marine metagenome | isolation source: seawater | place: Mediterranean Sea | collected 2009 | reverse complement strand
CCTTTTTTATTGGAATCAACACGTTCAGCCTTTAACTGTCCAGCCTTAATTGCCTTAGTTAGCTTATATTTTGAAAGCTTACCGTTGGTAATTTTTTCAACTTCATAAACAGTATATTTTTTTTGTTGTTTTGACATGTATGTCCCCTTTTTTTTTTATAAAAAATATATATTTGCTTAATATAAAATAATGAGATAATGTAATTATAATATAAAATTAAATGAAATCAACAACAAGTTTTATGAAAAAAACAAAATATTTTATTGCACCATCAATTTTATCAGCAAATTTCATTTCTCTTGGGGAAGAAGTTGATTCAGTTTTATCTTCAGGTGCAGATTTTATTCATTTTGATGTCATGGATAACCATTACGTCCCAAATCTATCATTTGGTCCATTAGTATGCTCAGCTCTAAAAAAAGAAGGAATAAAAGCACCTATAGACGTTCATCTTATGTGTAAACCAGTTGATCAATTAATAGAAGCATTTATTGAAGCTGGAGCAGACATAATTACATTTCATCCAGAAGCTACTGAACACATTGATCGGTCTCTTGATTTAATTTTAAATGCTGGTCTTAAAGCAGGTCTAGCATTTAATCCAGCCACGCCATTACATTATCTAGATCATATAATTGATAAATTAGATTTAATTTTAATAATGTCTGTGAACCCAGGTTTTGGAGGGCAAAGTTTTATCCCTTCATCTTTAAATAAAATAAAAGAAGTTCGAAAGTTAATCACAAAATCGGGTAAAGATATTTTATTAGAAGTTGACGGTGGTATTAATCATCAAACAATAGCTAGTGTCGCTAATGCCGGAGCAGATGTATTTGTAATGGGTTCAGCTATATTTAATTCAAACAATTATGAAAAAGTTATCAAAGATTCAAGAAAAATCTTAGATTCTTTATAATGAAACACACAATAATAAAGGAAAAAAGAAAATCAATTTCACTTCAAGTAAAAGATCAAAACAATATAATCATTAAAGCACCCTACTTTTTCCCTAATTGGCAAATAAATAAATTTATAAAAGAAAAAGAAAGCTGGATTGAAAACCAAGTAAACAAATTAAATTTAAGTAAAAGTAATATGACCATTCCTTTTAAAATTAATGAAAATATATTATATCTTGGTAAAAAGTATTTAATTAAAAAAACAGAATCTGCTTTAATGCAACCATTAACATTTACAAAAGATTATTTACTTATTAATAAAATAAATGAAATTAACACTCATGAATATATAACTACGCAATTAAAAAAACTAGCTACAGAAATTTTAATTGATAAAACACATGATATAAGTAAAAAAACATCATTAATACCCAATACTATACGTATCAAATCACTTACAAGTCGTTGGGGAAGTTGTTCATCAAAAAAAAATATTAATCTTAATTGGAAATTAATTCATACGCCTTTAGAGGTTATAGAATATGTAATCATTCATGAACTTGTACATTTAATTCACATGAATCATTCTAAAAACTTTTGGTTAACCGTCCAAAGCTACCATCCATCTTATAAAAATGAAAAAAAATGGTTAAATACTTACGGAAGTTTTATTCAAACAAAATATTAATTATCACAAAATATAATGAATAATATTGTTTCTGATAAAATAACGAAGTACTATTAATTTTATGACTAAAAAATTAATAGAATTAATTGAAAAAGCTAATATTTACGATTCCGTTTATAAAACACAAATAGACAAACTAAATAAATTATCTGCGAAATACGAGAATAATATCCTAATTAAAAGAGAAGATTTACAAGATGTAAGATCATTTAAAATAAGAGGGGCACTTAACAAAATCAATTCATTAAAAGAGGAAGAGAAACAAAAAGGAATTATAGCGGCATCAGCAGGAAACCATGCACAAGGAGTAGCTTTTTCTGCTCAAAAGTGTAAAATCAAAGCTACCATTGTAATGCCAATCACAACACCACAAATTAAAATAGACTCTGTAAAAAGTTATGGTGCACATGTAATGCTTCACGGTGATTCTTATGATGACGCACATATCCACGCTAAAAAAATAGCTAATAAAGAAGATTTAACATTTATTCATCCCTTTGATGATTTAGAAGTCATAGCTGGACAAGGTACAATAGCGGCTGAAATCATGAATCAAATAAATGATATTGATTACATTTTTATAGCTGTCGGTGGCGGTGGCCTAATTGCAGGGATATCAAGCTATATAAAAAGCATAAATCCTAAAGTAAAAATTATCGCCGTTGAACCAGAGAATTCAAATTGTTTTGAACAAGCAATTAAACACAATAAACCAATTGAAATTAATGATGTTGGTATATTTGCTGATGGGGTCGCAGTAAAAAAAATTGGTAATTTAACCTTTGAATTAAGTAAAAAAAATGTTGATGATTGTATTTTAGTAAGTACAGATGAAATATGTGCAAGCATCAAAGATATCTATGATGACATAAGAGCAATTGCTGAACCTGCAGGAGCCTTATCTACAGCAGGAATAAAAAAATATATTTACAAAAACAACATTAAAAACAAAACATTTGTAAGTATACTATGTGGAGCAAATATCAATTTTCATCGATTACGGCATATTTCAGAAAGAGCCCAAATAGGTGAAAAAAAGGAAATCCTTTTATCCATTTCTATTAGAGAAAAAAAAGGAACATTTTTAGAACTTTGTAATCACTTATCGAAATTTTCTATTACTGAGTGTAATTATAGATTTTCAGATTCTGAAAATGCAAATGTGTTTGTAGGTTTAGAAATCTCATCGTCAAATCAAAGAGAATCAATAATTAAATCATTAAGTAAAAACTTTTCAAATGTTATTGATTTGACAGATAACGAACTCGCTAAATTACATTTACGTTATATGATTGGTGGAAAATCCGAAAAAAAAGAATATCTATATCGGTTTCAGTTTCCCGAAAAACCAGGTGCTTTGTTAAACTTTTTAACATCTTTAGGTTCAAATTTTAATATTACATTGTTTCATTACAGAAATCATGGATCGGCTTTTGGAAGAGTTCTTGTAGGAATTGAGAAAGAAGAAACAAAAAAATTAGAATTCCAATCATTTTTAGATCAAATTGGCTACAAAAATTATAATGAATCAGATAATTTAGCAACAGATCTTTTTTTATAATGATAATAAAGCTATAATTATTTTATGTTCAAAATATTCATTTCATTAACAATTTTTTTAATACTTTCAACGGTATCATTTGGTTCAATTGATACCTTTTATGACCAATTTAAATATGCTTACGAAAGTAAAAATCCTTTTCCATTAATATCAAAAAAACAATCTTCATTCAATCTTAATATGGCTTATAAATTACAAGAAAAATGGACCAATTTTCTAAATGAATCAAATAAAAAAATTGGTTATAAAACAGGTTTAACATCAATAGACTCACAAAAAAATTATAATATTAATTCACCAATTTCCGGTGTTATTTTTGATACATTTAAATACGATAATTTCGACACAATAGATCTTTCAAACTATACAAATCCACTGTTAGAAATAGAAATTGGTGTATATCTTAAATCTGACATCACCAGAACAATATATAATACTACAACACTAAAAAATTACATTAAAGAAGTTGTTTGTGTAATTGAAATACCCGATATAAATGTAGAACAACCTGACGATCTTAATGTAATAGATTTAGTTTCAATTAATTCAGCTAGTAAAGGAATTATTATTGGTGAATCTTTTTCAAAAAGAAGCGCATCAAAACCTTTTGAAATAACACTTGTATTTAACAATAAAGTAATCGACACGATAAATAAAGATAATTTGTTAGATTCTCAATTAGAAAATTTACTTTGGTTAGTTAATCACATCATAAATATTAATGGCACAATAAAAAAAGATAATTTGCTAATAACAGGGGCATTAAATGATATCAATATCATTAAAAAAGGTAGATATGTTGTAAACTTCGACGATATATCTTCTATTGTATTTCAAACGTATTAAACAATATTTTTAAATAAGAATCCAACTAGATAAGCAAGAGATGAAGAAACAACTCCCACAAAAAGAACTTCCCCAACAGCAGGTATCAATCGTTCTTTAGCCAAATAAGCTCTTAAAAAACCTAACAAACACAAAGAAAAAAAAGTAGCTATTATAGAATACAAAAACAAATCATCCTGATTTCCTTTAAAAAAGTAAGGAGTTAATGGAATAAATCCAAAAATTAAAAATGAAGCAAACGTTGCTAATCCATTTAAATATTCATTCTCATTATCAGGATTAGTAATACCTAGTTCATATTTGACCATAAACTTAGCCCAAAATTCTCTATTAGTTGAAATTATTTTTGTTAATTCTTTTGCATTAGATTTAGAAAAGCCTTGTTCCTCTAAAATATGTTCCGTTTCTAAAACTTCAAAATCAAATGAATTTTTTGTTTCTTCAAATTCCTTCTGATATGCATTTTCATATAATTTTTTATGTGATCTTAAGGACAATAAACTACCTAATCCCATAGCTGCTCCATCAGCAAATAAATTTGCTAAACCAAATAATAAAACAGAAACCATTGCGAGATTAAGATTTCCTTGCCCTATATTTGCACCTGAAAACCCAGCTACAACAGCAAACGTAGTCACAATCCCATCACTTCCACCATATATAAATTCTTTTAAATGGTTAGCGATAGTATGTTCGTTATGTTCTTCACTTAAATGTTTTTGAAATGCTTCTTGATCCATAATCCCTCTTTTTTTATTTGAAATCTAATTTTACACTAACATGTATGAAGTTATTAACAAAAGATTTTTTTCTACAAGATACAGTTTCAGTAGCAAAATCTTTAATAGGAAAAGAATTAGTTTATAAAAATAAAGATTTTGAAATTGGTGGCATAATTAACGAAACAGAAGCTTATACTCAAGAAGATCCAGCCTGTCATGCTTTTAATGGAAAAATTACAAAAAGAAATAAAATTATGTTTGAAGAAGCAGGAACAATATATATTTATCTTATTTATGGGATGTATCATTGTTTAAATATCGTTACTGAAGATAAAAATCGAGGATGTGCCGTTCTAATAAGAAGCATAATACCAACAAAAAATATAAAAGAAATTAAAAAAAACAGAAATAATATATTAGACAAAAATTTAACAAATGGACCTGGAAAATTAACATTAGCGCTTAATATTCCACCTACTTTAAATGGAGTAAAACTATCAGAAAACTGTCCATTACATGTAAGAGATAACACTATTTATGTTGATAAGATAGAAGAAACACCTCGTATAGGCATTAGTGAAAATAAAGAAGCTTTATGGAGATTTTACGCACCTTACGTAACAAAAGACGTTTAAAAATATTTATATTTGGGTACAATTATAGATTACTATGAAAAAAAGAACACAATATTTTTGGGTTTTTTACATGACGATTTTTTTATTTGTATTAATTTACATAGCAGTAAAAGTCGTTCCTATGTACTTTTAGTGGTAGCCCTACGGGGATTCGAACCCCGGCTGCCAGGATGAAAACCTGGTGTCCTAACCCCTAGACGATAGGGCCACGATCAAGTTTGAAAATTTTATCATATTTCTTAATATTTTTCCAAGATAGTAAAATTTATCTTTTAAAGAATAAATGTTTAATAAAAACAATAAAATGGTATAAAATAAACAAAATTCAAAAGGAAAAGAAATGATAGAAAGTGTTTGGGAAAATAGTATACAAAAAACAATTGGTAAACAACAGGTACAACAACCCATAATAAATTTTTCAGAATCATTTTCAAGTACATTAACAAAAGAAGACTCTAAAAAACCATTTCATCAACCTGAAAAAAATGAATTTGGTCCTAATTTATCCCATAATCAATTAAAAGATACAGATATTGAACATATCTTTAAGCAAATTAACCAATTTGAAAAACCAAAAGTATTATTTTTAAAAAACAATCATATCTCTGATATTGGATTAAAAAAGATACTACATTCACTACAACAAAATAAAACTATTCAACACCTCATATTATCAAACAACAACATTTGTATAAGCGAATTTTGCAAAGCTGCCATAATGGATTTATTAAAAGTAAATCACTACATAGGATGGCTAGTATTAAATGGAAACAATATTAACGATGAAGGAGCCATTAATTTGGCAAATAGTTTAAAAGAAAATACGTCTGTAACACACTTAATTTTATCTGAAAACAAAATTTCTGATAAAGGGTTAAAAGTGTTATTAAAAAACATAGAAAACCACCCAAAATTAGAGTCTCTATTTTTAAATAACAATCAACTAACCGATAAATCACTTATTGAGCTAGAAAAGTTTATTTATAATTCTCCTAAAATAAAACGCATCTACATTGAAAATATACAAATACAACAACTAAACCAATTAACACCCCTAAAAACATTATGTGAAAAAAGAAATATTCATTTAGTCTATTAAAACCATATTAATATCTATAAATATTGTCACAAATTTTGATATAATGAATTATATTTCAATTTAAAGGACCCATTATGCTAAAAAAATACGCTAAGTTATTGTGCAATTATTCTATAAAGGCTACGAAAGGACAAACCGTTTTAATTAAAACGTCAACAGCCGCTATTCCTTTAGTAAAAGAAGTCTACAAGGAGTTATTAAATTTAGGTTGTTATGTAGAAACCGATCTAGATTTTGAAGATCAAGATAGATTATTTTATGACTTAGCCAAAGAACATCAACTCAAAAAGCCTTCTCAATTTTATACGAAAGCTATCGAAGAATTTGATGCCTTAGTTCGTATAATTGCACCTCATAACCTAAAATCAACAGCATCTGTAAATTCTGAAATAAAAAAGATTCATCAAGAAGCGCTTGCACCACTACGTAAAACATATATGAACCGATCAGCAAAAAAAGAACTTAAGTGGGTACTCTGTATCTACCCTACCCAATCAGCTGCCCAAGAAGCAGGAATGTCACTAAGTGAATATGAAGAGTTTATCTATAAAGGCTGTATGCTTGATCAAGATAACCCTATTAAATCATGGGAAGCTTTAAGTGCATCTCAGCAAAACCTTGTTAACAGATTAAATAAGGCAGATATGGTTCGTTATGTTGGAGAAAACACAGACTTAAGTTTTAGTACAAAAGGTCGTCTCTGGATAAATTCAGACGGTCATTACAATATGCCATCTGGAGAAGTTTTTACTGGGCCCATTGAAGAAAGTGTAAATGGACAAATATATTTTAGCTACCCTACAGTCTATGAAGGTTCTGATGTTGAAAAAATTACGTTAGAAGTAAAAAATGGCGTCGTAAAAAAATGGTATGCCGAAATAGGACAAGATGTATTAGACCGAGTCTTTTCAATTAAAGGCGCAAATATGTTTGGTGAAGTAGCGATTGGAACAAATTATGCAATACAACGAGCTACAAAAAATATCTTATTTGATGAAAAAATAGGTGGTTCAGTCCATATGGCTATCGGCGCTTCATACCCAGAAACGGGAGGCAAAAATGATTCAGCAGTCCATTGGGATATGATAAAGGATATGAAAAACGGTGGCCAAATTTTTGTTGATAATGAACTGATTTATGAAAATGGAAAGTTTCTTAATTATTTCGATAACTAATTCTTATCTTTAACCATTTTTAATAAATAAAAACCTTCCATAAAGCCCCATAATGGAGCAAATATAAATGCACCAAACGCAACTAAATAAATCAATTCTAAAATAACTAATGAATGCGCAATAGCTGTCATAATATTTCCAATTCCCCATAAAAAACCTAATATAACTAATAATTTAGGAATATTTTGATTAGATAAACCAATAATACTAACGACAATAAACCAAATACCAGGTAAGCCTAATGAAACTATAAATAAAAACGGGTTAGAGACACCAAAAGAAATAATAGATTCTTGAATCGCTGCATTTCCTAACTCATATTGAGTAGCCAAGTGAGGTATAACACTGGCATCTTGTATATTTTGAAAAATTCCAACGGCGTAACCTATAATTGCAATAATTGTACACCAAGAGACTATGCCATAGTTCTCATCACGACAAAGAGACATAAAAACAGAAACAACTCCTATCATTGCAAGATTTGCTAAACTATGGAAAAACTTTAGTGCTAAAAACATGTACTTTACATCTTTAAAATCAGCAAAATACTGCTCAGTAGCAATATAAGTTGCAATTGACGATGGCAATAAAAATGCAAAGATAGTTAAAATAGCATAACATAAACCTGCCGTAATGGCGCAATATCCTCCAAACTTACAGTGACTTAGCTGTCTTTTCGTTAAATTCATATTTTCCACTTCCCATAAAAAAATAAAAGTAAACAAAAATATTTACTAATCACAAATAATTCGTATAAGCTGTCTCAATGAAAAAAATATTAGCGACTCAAAAAATAAATTGGAACTCTTTAAAAAAAGAAATTTTTTTTAAAATAATAACTAAGCACCAGCCTTCCAAAAATGAAAATAAAAAAGAAAATAATTTGGAATTAGATTTTAATACAGGTAAGCTAGAAAATATTAAATCAAATGAAGAAGCCTCATTTATTCCCTTTTCATATGGCATGACAGCATCTGTATATACTCATCCCAGCTATCCAAAATTAATATTTAAAAAATTAACTTACGACAAATCAGAAAAAGAAAATAAGCTGAATGAAAAAATCTATAACCTCATGTTAGAAATAAACACAATAAAAGTTCCAAAATCATATGTAATTCAAAGTGAAAATCAAACATGGTTAGCTCAAGAAAACTGCAATCTTATTAACGATAATCAAGCAAAATTATTTTATGAGCTATGTGATGAATTATTAGACTATTACGAGTATAAAGCGACTTTAGAAACAAAAAAAAACATAGAAACAACAATTAAATATTTATTTTTAGCCATAACAAAGGAAGGTTATTGGGATGTTGGATTTCCAAATTTTCCAAACATATCTCATGATGGGAAATTCTGTATTATAGATTTTGGAGAAGATGTTGAAAACGAATATGAAAACCATGAAGAAGAAGCAATTTTAAACTTAGCTGAAATATTTTGCAATGCCAATTTATTAAAAAATATTGGCCAAGAATCTCTTCTATCGAACCCCAGAATAATACTAGCAATAGAAAAATTGGATCTTCGTAAAAAAGTAAAACAACGCGACATACCGCATTTAAATCAAGATATCATGACGCTGTTTGATAATGAAATCCAACTAAACTATGCTGAATGGATTTATGAAAAAGTTGAACAAAATTTAAAACAAATCAATTGCAATTCAACAAAAGAATTAAGACTAGATATCTATCCTAAAAAAGGATTTTCTCCATTTTATCTATTAAATAAAAATTTAAAAGAAACAATAAAAAAAATTCATCAAGTCTTAGATAAATTTAAAAAACATGAAATTATTTACGATTACACTAAATCAAAATATGAGCAACAAGTTCGTGAAGGTGAGATTCTACACGTAATATTTATTTATTTTTAAAACAAATAAATATTTCCCCGAAAACAATCAATTTGATATAATACAAATCAACAAAGCTCTGGAGGCCAGCATGAATTGGAAGACGGTAAAAACATTCACAGATATTAAATATGAGAAATCAAAAGAAATAGCTAAAATAACCATTAACAGACCAGAAGTTAGAAATGCTTTTAGGCCGCTTACAGTACAAGAAATGATGGATGCACTTCATGACGCACGTATGGATGACCAAATTGGTGTCATCATTTTAACTGGAGAAGGTGAAAAAGCCTTTTGTTCAGGAGGAGATCAAAAAATAAGAGGCGACAAAGGGTATAATGACGATTCAGGAACCATGCATTTAAACGTTTTAGACTTTCAACGACAAATGAGAACTTGCCCAAAACCAATCATTGCGATGGTAGCTGGTTATGCAGTAGGAGGAGGTCACATTTTACACATGGTTTGCGACTTAACAATAGCAGCCGATAATGCAATTTTCGGACAAACAGGTCCTAAAGTGGGCTCATTTGACGGAGGCTATGGAGCGAGTTATATGGCCAGAATTATAGGTCAAAAAAAAGCAAGAGAAATATGGTTTCTATGTCGCCAGTATACAGCTCAAGAAGCGCTCGAAATGGGATTAATAAACACAGTGGTACCCTATTCTGAACTAGAAAAAGAAACTATAAAATGGTGTAACGAAATATTAGCAAATTCGCCAATGGCAATACGATGTTTAAAAGCCGCATTAAATGCAGACTGTGACGGACAGGCAGGGCTACAAGAATTAGCTGGTAACGCTACAATGTTGTTTTACATGTCAGAAGAAGGTCAAGAAGGAAGAAATGCATTTAACGAGAAAAGAAAGCCCAATTTCTCTAAATTTAAACGTCAACCATAATTTAAATGAATAGCGAGACAATGTCATGTCCTATTGAAAAACACTCACAAGGTGAAAATACAATAGCTATCCATTTAAGCGATACAGAATCAATTACATACAAACAACTTAATCATCACATCAACTCCGTAATTGATATGCTTGGGTCTAAATTAGATCAACATCACATTGTTGCTTTTTCATTATCAAACCCATACCTTCAATTATTACTATGTTGGGCACTATTTAGAATAAATAAAATAGCTTTTCCACTAAACCCAAAATTTCCTAAATCTAAATTAAACTCAATTTGTAAAGAACAAAAAATAAATATAATCATCACCGATCAAAACATAAACAAATATATACCCATCCAAACTCCAAAAGAATTT
>MDTB01113212.1_pt1 | contig 10762 bp, 12 predicted proteins | sample 811161 | NCBI WGS metagenome assembly MDTB01 (sample SAMN05326650, study PRJNA326480) | marine metagenome | isolation source: seawater | place: Mediterranean Sea | collected 2009 | reverse complement strand
TAATTTTTGATATTTCATTCATAGAAATAAAATCTCTGTAGTGATTTAAGTTATTTAATTTAATAATAATTCTTGCCTTTTTTTATATTTTTTTCATCGTTCTTAACAACTGTAATAATAGTTAAATTTAAATTATTCATGAAAAATTAAATTTTAGAATATATTAATATACTTAGTTTATTTAAAAAATACATTTAACTTTTACTATCTTTTAAAAAATAGTATCTATTATTAAAAAAAAAGATTAGAAGAATTTATTAAATAATAGTTTATGCCTGATTATAACTATAAAATATATAATTTTATAAACCCATGCTTAGACAAATTCAAAGACATAAGTATTTTAGAATTTGGAGTAAAAGAGGGAAGATCAACTAAACTATTTTTAGATTTCTGTAAAAAAAACAACGGAAAAGTCTTCTCTATTGATATTGATGATTATTCAGAAAAATTTAATGATAATAATTGGACATTTATTAAATCTAGGGATGATGATTTTGAATTTTTAGATCAAAAATTACCTAAAAAATTTGATGTAATATATTTAGACAGTTTACACGAAGCAGATCACGTAGAAAAAATATTTTACCACTATTTTAAAAAACTCAAAGTTGGGGGTTTTTTTTTCATTGATGATATTTCTTGGCTTCCTTATTTAAGGAATAAAATAAGGAATAATTTTTATTGTGAAATTAATAATCAAGAAACTTTTGAAAAAATATTAGAGATTTATGGAAACAATGAAGATAATTTTGAATTAAGCTTTGATTTTACTTCATCTGGATTATGTAAGATCATAAAAAAAGAGGAAAATTTAAATCCTTTATTAAAAATAAAATCGAGACAATTTACATTTAAGAATTTTCTCAGAAAATTAAAACAATTTTTTAAAAAATAGAAATGACTTTAAAATTCGGTATGACTGGCAGTACGGGAAGCCTTGGTAAAAACTTTATTTCTAATAATAAAAATATAAATTTTTTTTGTTATAAGGGCGATATAAGAAATAAAAAAAAACTTTTATACTGGATAAAAAAAAATAAATTTGATGCACTACTTCATCTGGCGGCAATAGTTCCTATTAAAGTTGTAAATAAAAATAGAAAGAAAGCTTATAGTGTTAACTACGTTGGTACAAAAAATGTTGTAGATAGCATTATTTCATCTGAGATTAAATGGTTTTTTTTTTCATCAACATCACATGTATATGGTTCAACCCAAAAAAAAATAAAAGAAAGTTCAAGCATAAGCCCAATTTCGTACTATGGAAAAACAAAACATCTAGCAGAGAATTATATTATTAACAAATTATCTAATTCTAAAATAAGATATTGTATCGGTCGAATCTTTAGTACTTCAAACAAAAATCAAAAACAAAATTATTTAATACCTGATTTAAATAAGAAAATAAAAAAGGCAAGAATTATTATTAAATTAAATAACTTAAATCACTACAGAGATTTTATTTCTATGAATGAAATATCAAAAATTATTTTATCTTTGTATAAAAGAAAATTTAAAGGTGTAATAAATATTGGTAGAGGAAACGGGATACTTTTAAAAGACATTGCAAGGTTAATTTGTAAAAGATACAAGAAAAAATGTACATTTGTTGATAACAAAAAACAAACATATTTAATTGCTAATAACACAAAATTAAAAAGATATCACCAATTTAAAAAAAATATGGATTTAAAAGATTTAATTTTTTAATTGATATTTTTACATAATGAAAAAAATAACTATTTCAGTTTTGATAACAAATTTTAATAAAGCTAAATTTCTTTCAAAGTCATTAAATAAAATTTGTAATCAAAGTTTTAGAGATTATGAAATTATTTTATATGATGATGCATCAGATGATGATTCTGTAAAGATTATAAAAAAATTCAAAAAAGTTAAATTAATAAGAAATAAAAAAAAGATTAAAGAATTTCCTGCCCAAAATCAAATAGATGGTATTCTAAAAATTTTTGAAAAATCTAAGGGAAAAATAATTTGCTTAATGGATGCGGATGACTTTTTTCATAGATCAAAGCTTAAAAAAATAAACGAGATATTTAAAAAAAACAAAAATTATAATTCAGTATTTAATTTTCCTGACAGTAAAGATAATCAGTTTTTTTTTAAAGATAAAAAAGATACTAATTTTGTTTGGCCAACTATATTCCCTACAAGCTGTATATCTATTAGAAGAAGTGTTTTTAAGAGATTTATTGAATACCTAAAAAAAGATGAATTTGAATATTTAGAGATTGATGCACGACTCACCATCTTTTTAAAATTTTTTTATAATGAATATAATCTTTTAAAATCAAAACTCACGATTTATAATTATGATGAAAAAGGCATCACATCAAACATTAATTTTTTTTCAAAAAAATGGTGGATTAGAAGAAAACAAGCTTTTAATTATATGATCTATATATTTAAAAAAAGAGATAAAAATTTTAAGAAAGGTATAGATTATTACCTAACAACAACTATATCTTTTTTTTAAAAGTATTTTTTTAATATGAAATTTCTTTATTTTTACTTAATTTCTTATTCAATAATTGGGTATGGATTTTATTTAAATAAATTTTTAAGAATTAATTTTTCAGATTTTGGTTCTTTAGGAATTCTAGGTATTACATTTATAAGTGTAATTTCTTTTGTTTCGTCAATATTCTTAAAACACGGTTATTACTTTAATTCTATAGTTTTATTAATTGGATTAATATTTTTTATTGTTAACTTAAAAAAATCAAAAAGAATAAAACAAGAAATTTTAAATCATTTTATTATTTTTTTTATACTTTGTTTATTTATTATACTTGCAAAAAATCATGATGATTTTCCTTATTATCATTTTCCTTACATTTCAATAATAACTGAATTTTCTCATCCTGTCGGGTTAGGACAATTAAACAATGGTTTTAGAAGCCCTTCGTCAATTTTTTTTATTAGTTCATTATTTTATCTACCCTTTGTTGATATATATCTTTTTCATATCACGCCAGCGTTAATTATGGGCTTTGCAAATTTAATTCTACTAAAAAAAATCTTTAATCAAAATATATTTGACCAAGAAAAAATGATAAATTTTTTTAGTTTATCCTCACTAATATTTATTAATATTTTTTTTTATAGATTGGCAGAACATGGTACTGATCGTTCAGGAATGATATTGATAATTTTATCAATCATTTACGTTATATCTCTCATGCAAAATTATCAAAAAATAGATATCACTAATGAAATGAAATTTTTGATAATTTGTATTTGTTTTGTATCGACAATTAAACCGTTTTTCCTATTAAACTTCATATTTTTAATACTATTATTGACGAACTCGATTTTAAGAAAAAAATTTTTTGGCTTATTTTTTTCAAGAACTTTTTATTATTGTTTTTTCTTAATATTTTTAATTATGCTCTATACTTTTATTAACTCTGCATGTATTATTTTCCCAGTTACGAGTACTTGCTTTCAAAACTTGTCATGGTCAATTGATATAAATAGAATTAATGACGTGAAAATTTGGTTTGAACTTTGGTCTAAAGGTGGAGCAAATCCAAATTATGTTATTGAAGACTCATTAAATTATATAAAAAATTTTAATTGGTTTTCAAACTGGCTGAACGAATATTTTTTTAACAAAGTCTCAGATTTTTTATTAGGTCTTTTATCTTTATCTTTAATTCTATTCTTAAGTTTTTATAAAAAAAATATTACCTTTCTCAATAAAAAGAATAATCTTTGGACACTCTTTTTTGCTTTTTTTATTTTATTCGTAGAGTGGTTTTATAACCATCCTACATTACGTTATGGGGGGTATCATATAATTTTTGCTATCTTTATGTTACCAATATGTTTTTATCTCTCAAAAATTCAATTAAACTTCAGTTTTTTCGCAAAACGCGCATCAATATTGATTTTGATAACAATTGTAATTTTTGTTTATAGAAATATTCAAAGATTAGAAAGCGAGTATATAAATTATACTTATAATCCAATTACAAATTCAGATTATAAATTCACAGAGAAAAAAGAATTTTATTATAGACACAATATTCAAATCAAAGATAATTTAGAAGATTATGAAAAATTAAATATTTTGGGAAAAAAAATACCTATAATATTAAAAAAATAAAGATAAAATGAAAAAGATATTTTATTGGTCTCCTTGTTTAAATAAAGTAGGCACTTATAGATCAACCATAAATTCAGCCTTATCAATTTCAAAGTATTCAAATAATAATTTTTCTGTCAAAATTATAAATGCTTGTGGCGAATGGGATGATAAAAAAGAATTATTTGAAAAAAACAATATTGAAATTATAAATTTAGGACTTAACTTTTTTAAGTTTTTACCCAAAATTGGTTACATTAATAGCAGGTTATCTAATATTATAATTTTTATAATGTCATTCTTTTTTTTAGCAAGGTTGTTAAAAAAAGGAAAAACCAGATTATTTAATTGCACATTTGATAACATCATTACCATTAACTTTAATGAATTTATTAAATCTTAAAACGAGATTTATCTTAAGAATTTCTGGCTTTCCAAGATTGAATATTTTAAGAAAACTTTTTTGGAAATTTTGTGCAAAAAAAATATTTAGAGTCACGTGTCCTTCCAAAGAACTAAAAAAACAATTGATTAAATTAAACTTTATTGATGAGTCAAAGCTTATATTTTTACCAGATCCAATTATTCATTTAAAAGAATTTGTAGATAATTTAAGGATTTCAAGAAATAGGCTAAGCAAATTAAATAAAAGAGAGTATTTTATTTCAGCAGGACGATTGACAAAACAAAAAAATTTCGAATATTTAATTGATGAATTCAATTTGTTTTCAAAAAAAAACAAAGATATCGATCTTTATATTTTTGGCGAAGGCGAAAAAAAAAATTTTTTGTTAAAAAAGATTAATGATTATGGATTATCTGAAAGAGTTTTTTTAAAAGGATATTCAGATGACATTTATTTTCATATGAAAAATTCTAAAGCGTTTATTTTGTCTTCCTTATGGGAAGATCCGGGTTTTGTAATAATTGAAGCTGCTTTGTGCAATTTATTTGTTATATCAAGCGATTGTAAAAATGGACCTGAAGAATTTCTTCACAGGGGAAAAGCTGGTATCCTTTTTAAGAATAATATTAAAAATGCATTATTTAATAGTTTGATTGAATTTTTGAATTCTAATGAAAAGTTAAATGAAATGAAAATTTTGGCAAAAAAAAATTCATCTCAGTACACGTTATTTAGACATTATGGAATTTTGAAATCGATTTTAGGTAGTAACTAAAAAAGGTTTAACTAATAAAAAATATTTATTCAAATTGCGATTATAATCGTATCTGTCTAGTTTTTTGAATGCATATAAAATTTTTTTCTTCATAATCTTTTCATTTTTTATACTTATTAAAATTTTTTTTGATAATTCTTTGTAATTTCCAATTTTAAATAATAAACCTCCATTTCCATTAGATAAAATTTCTTTGGGACCAGTTGGACAATTTGAAGAAATTGATAATTTTTTTAATACTACCGACTCTAATAAAGAATTAGGTAACCCCTCAAACTTTGATGATAAAACAAATATATCTGCTTTAAGTAATAATGGGTAAGGATTATTTACAAAACCCCTTATTTTTACATTTCTAGAAAGGTTATTTAATTTTATGTAATTGTTTAAGTGTTCTTCCTCAGTTCCATTACCCAAAATTAATAATCTAAATTTTATTTTATTTTTTAAAATTGAGGCTGCTTTAAGTAAAGTAAGATGGTCCTTTTGTTTTGTTAATCTTCCAATATTAATAATATTTAATACATTTTTTTTTGATTTAAAAAAATTTTCATTTATTTTTTTCTTAGATAACGAAATGATTTCTTTTCTATTAAGTGGATTAAAAATACAATTTACTTTGATTTTAAATTTTTTTTCCATTTCTTTTTTAAAAGTTAAACTATTTACAATCACAACATCAGCGAGACTTACAAAAAATTTATAAATATTATTTTTTAAAAAGTTGTGCCCCCACCCTGATGGAGAAGTGTTGTTTCTAATAATAATTTTGATATTAAGAAATTTACAAAGTACGATACAATAGATATTAGCTTGAAAAGATAAAACAACACTATTTTTATTTTTAATTAAAAATTTTAATAAACTGAATAAACAAATTATATATTTAAGCCTTATATTTATTTTTTCAGGCCATTTTTTTTTTTGGAATAATAAATTTTACTCTTTTATTAAACTTTTTTTTAAATTTATTAGAAATTGTACATATAGTTACATTGTCAAACTTTTTGCAAAAATAGTTGGTAAGAATAAATAGATTTTTCTCTACTCCACCAAACCCAATAAATGGCATAAAAAGTACTAAATTTTTTTTTGTTTTAATCATTCAAATCAAGGTTAAAATAATATATTTCAATTGTTTTTTTTGTAACCAAATCAATAAATAAGTAATGTATAAATAATGATGAATCAATTATTAAACAATAAAAATTCCACATGTGCAAAATTAAACTATATTTTAATTATTATTTTGCCAGTAACTTTGTTTATAGGTTCTTTAATTAGTAATTTCTTAGTTCTATTAATATGCATAATATTTCTAATTGATTTATCTTTGAAAAAAAATTTTTTTTTGATCAAAGATTTTAATTTTCAATTTTTATTAGTTATTTATGCATATCTAATTCTTAATTCTTTTTTTGTATCATATAATCCAGAAAGTCTTTTTAAAAGTGTTGCTTTCATTAGATTTTTTATTCTCTCATATGCTATATGGTATTATTTTAATTTTTTTAAAAAAGATTTTGTGAAGTTCTGGTTTTTCATCTTCTTAATTATAAGTTTTGATATTTTATTTGAATTTTTTGTTGGTCAAAATATTTTAGGTTTTAGTTCAATTTACGATGGAAGAATAGCGAGTTTTTCTGGTGATGAACTCAAAGTTGGTGGTTTTTATTTTGGATTTTTGTTTTTAAGCTTAGCTTATATTAATTATAAGAAAAAAAATTTATTAATACCATTTTTAGTATTTTTTTTTATTACAGCCCTTTTGATTGGAGAAAGATCTAATTTTTTAAAAGTTTTCATCATGTGCATTTTTTTCTTTATTTTTTTTATAGAATTTTCAAGATTAAAAAAAATGATATGTATATTTGGAATTATACTAACATCATTTATTGTAATAAATAGTATTCCCCACTTAAAAGGTAAATTTTATTATCATATTTTTAATACTTACGAGGAAAAATTCGAAAATAATAAAAATTTAAATTACGATTTTATTGTAAAAAATAATCAATACTTAAGACATTATAATGCTGCTCTAATGATATCAAAAGATAATTTCTTATTTGGCTCAGGTTACAAAACTTTCAGATTCGAGAGTTATAAAGACAAATACACTCAAAATGGTTTTTTTGGTGCATCTACACATCCTCATCAGTTACATTTTGAGTTATTATCTGAAATTGGAATAATTGGATATTTGCTAATAATATTTAACTTAATATTTCTTTTATATAGACAAAAAAAATTTGAAAAAGATTTTTTAACAAAAGGAAGTATAATGTTTATGATTGCGAGTTTAGTCCCTCTATTGCCCTCAGGAAGTTTTTTTACTAGTTATGGGGCTACTATTTTCTTTATTAATTATTCTTTTTTAATTAAATTTAAAAATTATAAAAAATAAAATTAAGAATACTTTTTTAAAGACTTATAATCATGCAAAAGTTGACTTTACTTATACCAGCAAATAAAGAGGCTGAATCATTGCCTATTTTTTTAAATGAACTAAAAAATTACGATTATAATATTTTAGTCGCGCTTCAAGAGGAGGATATTGAAACCATAGAATCTATTTCGACATTTAAAAATATAGAAATTTATAAACAAAAAAAATCAGGATATGGAAGTGCTTTGAAAGAGGGTATTGAAAATATTAAAACTCCCTACTTTAGCATAATCAATGCAGATGGATCTATGGATCCAAAATATTTAGGTGAAATGTTAAAGATGTGTGAGAATTGTGACTTAGTTTTTGCTTCAAGATATCTTAAGGGTGGAGGAAGCGATGACGATGATATAATTACATTTACTGGAAATAAAATCTTTTCATTGATAGGTAATATACTTTTTAAATTAAATTTATCAGATATTTTATACACGTTTATTGTGGGAAAGACTGACTCTGTAAAGAAATTAAGTTTAAGTTACCATGATTTTAGAATTTGTGTAGAAATCCCAATTTTAGCTAAAATGCAAAAATTAAAATATTTATCAACACCTAGTAAAGAAAGAAAAAGAATTGGCGGAACTAAAAAAGTCAATGCATTGAAAGATGGTTTCTTAATCTTAATAGCAATAGTAAATTTTTTTTTAAAAAAATCTTTTAAAATTACATAATCTACTATTTTCTTATTAAAATACACTGTCCCATGTAATTTTTGATAAAGTGATATCTATTTTGAAAATTAGTTTCTATTTTATAAACAAGTTTTTTAATACCATCAACACCCCAAATTCCAAAATCATCAAAGATTATAATTCCACCCTTTTTAATTTTTTTGTCAACGTAATCGAAAATAATTTTAGTGTCGGTATAAGTATTAACATCGATATGACATAATTTAATATTTTCAATTTTTACTATTAAATTTTTAGGAAAATAAGTTTTAAAAACCTTTGTATTTTTTAATTTAAGTTTTCTAATATTTTTTTTTACAAATTCTATATCGTCGTAAAAAAAAACTTCTTTTTTATGCAACCCATCATCTTTTTTGAAACCTGCAAAACTATCGAAAAGATAAACTTTACCTAATTTATTTATTTTTGACATTAAAAAACCAGATCCGCCCATCAAACAGCCTATATCTAAGATCACACCATTTTCATTTTTGACATTTTTTGAACATTGCCAAAGAGTATACGCTCTAGGAAAATCTAATAAGGTAAAATCTCTAACTTTTTGATAAAATTTGAAAAATTCTTTATCTTTTCTCCATGGTGCATGTGTTGCAGATGAAATAATAATTTCATCATTATTATCTAATTTACAAAAAAAATTAACAAAAAATTTTACCAAAGTTTGTATTAGATTTTTGATAAATTTTAATAAAAAGCTTTTTTTATTTCCGTATGGATGTTTGATATTTTTCATTATTTATTATTATCACAAACTAGACATTTGAATTTTTTTTTTCTCTCTGTAAAAAAACCACATGAGGGATTTTTACATCTAATTTCAAAATTATAAGTATTATTATCTTCATAAAAATTTTGTTTAATGAAAAAATCATTAAATTTTAAAACTATTAGATCAAAAAAGCTTATAAAAATTTGTAGTTTGGGAATTTTTGATTTTCCTTTTGTTCTATCTCTGAAGTGAATTGGTACCTCAACCAAATCAGCCTTAAGTTTGTTCATAAGCCAAACCAATTTTACGCCAAGACTATAACCTTGAGCATTTAATTCATCATAAGGAAGTTTTTTTAAAAGTTCAACACTATAAACTCTAAAGTAGGTAGTAATCTCTAAAAGTTTAATTCCTAAAAATTTTCTTGCAAAAAAATTTCCATAATTAGAAATTATTTTTCTCATACCTTTGTAATCGCTTTTACCTCCCTCACAAAATCTTGAACCTATAACAAAGTTATTAGACTTTGCTTTTTCCTTTAATATGGGGATATGACTTGGATCATGAGAAAAGTCAGCATCCATTGTTAATAAAAAATCGTAATTATTTTTTATAGCATAAAATATTGATAATTTATGAGCTGTACCCAAACCTAATTTTTTTGGTCTTTCTATATAAACAATTTTATCGTCAGAAATTTCATTAATTAATTCTTTCGTCCCATCATTAGAATTGTCATTAATTATCAAGATAGTTGTGAATGGAGAGTAGTGCTTAATTTTATCAATTAAATTTTTTATATTATCCACTTCTTTGTAGGTTGATAGCGCTATAAGAAATTTTTCGTTTTTCATTATTTTACAACTTTTAAATGGATTATTTTAGAGCGATGCCATAATTTTGATGTAAATTTCATACATTTTGTTAGTTAAATTTTACTAATTTATAAAGAAAAAATATATCAAATTTTTTAAAATGCTTATTAATAAAAAATTAGTCGTTTATTTAATATTTACAACCTCAATATTTTTAGGCTTTCTTTTTCAAGAAAATTCATCTGGTGGAGCAAGATATGATCATGATTATTTTTCAGAAACCATCAAAAATTTTAGCCTTGGATTAAAAGTAGGTTTTGATCAATTTGTAAGAGGAGATGGCGGTTTAATTAACGGAAGTATTATTCACTCCCCTGGCTTTTACATGCTCATTGGTTTACTTTTAAGAATATTTGATAATATAGTTTTTATAAAACTTATATACTTAGTTTTATGTAGTTTTTTTCCTTTTATCTTTTATTCTATAATCAAGACAAAATATAATATTAAAAACGATTATATTTTTTACTTTTCATTAATAGTTTTTTTTTCTCCATATTTTAGATCTTCAGCAATATGGTTATTGGGCGATAATTTAGGTCTATTTTTTTTTTCTTTATCAATCTTATTTTATTTAAAATCAAAAGTGGAAAAAAAATTATTAAATTTTTACCTTTGTTTTATCTTCCTTATTTTGTGTTGTTATATTAGATATTATTACTGCGTTTTTTCAATTTATTTCCTTTATTATATTTATAAAAATTTAGATTTAAAACTTTTCTTGTATTTAATTTTAATTTCT
>MDTB01021146.1_pt1 | contig 10762 bp, 4 predicted proteins | sample 811161 | NCBI WGS metagenome assembly MDTB01 (sample SAMN05326650, study PRJNA326480) | marine metagenome | isolation source: seawater | place: Mediterranean Sea | collected 2009 | reverse complement strand
GATATAAATAACATCAAAATTTAACCTCAATCATAATAATATGTATTATTTAGACTACTAATTATTATACTTCAATATATGATATTTTCCTACCGACTTCCGGATTAACAGGTACACAGGACTGGTTATTCGTAATGAAAAATAACCAGTGCTGTGTAGGCGCATCACTTTTATGGATAATGGACCCGATTATGTTAGTAAGTAGTTATTATAAAAGTGCACAAAAGTGTGCCAAAGTTGGAATAAAAATGATATGAAAAAAAATGTCAATAAAAAAACACACAACACTATATTTATTAATAATTAAAATTACGATCAAAGAAACAGTAATATTGCATATGTACATACAACCCCCCCAATCCTATGTGTTATTTCACACACATCCCCCATCCCCCTCACCTCTCTCACGCTCTCTCACACACCCTCTACGCACACACATATACAATATATACACACTCAAGAGATATTTAAATTACGATCAAAGAAACAGTATTATATACCAAACCCTCCAAATCCTGTTCTTTTTCAACCCACACCTCTCACACCACGCTCTACACCGGTGTAGTCTACACCCTCTACATTCTACACTCTACATAACAATAATATCCCTCTCTCTACAAACACATGTTCACCAAAATGGACACCAACCTATATACAATTGGCTTAAATTTTCATGGGATGTTGCTTGTACAATTAATCGATCGACTTGATCTGGAACAGCTAATGTTTCATTTCCAAAATCAGTTCCATCTAATTTACCACGTACACGATTGATAACTGCTAATGCTCTTTGGTTAATTGTTTCCGATGGTAGATCTTCCCCGTCTTTACCTAATCGCTGTGCAAGGCTACGATCTTTACGCACGGATTGGGATACAATGAAACTATCGCTAGTCTTATCATTTAATGCAACATCGGATACACCACTTAATCCACCATGTTTATTAATTAAACTTGCAGCTGAATGCCTTCGTCGACGTGGTTCACTACTATGTTTCTCACCATTTAATGACATATTACTACCAATACTATCACGATGTGAAGTGTCTTGCGTATTGTTGCTGGTATTCAAACTATTAGCTCTACTACTAGCATTGCTATTACTACGTTTCCGCTCTTCACCATTATCATAGTTGTTCGTATCACCATTACCAGTGCCGTTTGAAGTTGAAACCTTGTTATCCGTATTTGACGTATTAGTTGTATTACCATTATCCCCATCCTTCTCATTACCATTCGTATTCTCTTCCTTTGAATTATCATTATTATTCGTTCCAGTACCTTTTGTTTTCGTATTTAATAATCTCCAATTAATCAAAGGATCATGTACAAATGCTTCTAACATTGCCATGACGGAATCTTTATTTTCTCGTAATACTCGCATAACTGCTTCACATACACTACGGAAGTTACCTTCAATACCACTAACTTCCATGGCATTTACAATCATCCTTGTCAAACGAAATGGTACTTTTTCAGGGAATCGATCACGTTGCATTGCAACTTCAAAACAATCACCAAAATCAATATGGATGATCTTTCCAGATTTACGATCTAGCATTAAATTACTTGGATGTCGATCACCAAGTCCAAGAATATACCCAACCATGGACATTACTGCTAATGAACGTGTATAATTTGTACGTCTTTCTAACCATACTTCAGAATTCAAACTTTTTAACCATAAAACTTTAAATAAATCTTGTCCAGTCGTTTTATCTAATCCATATCGAAATGCTTCCACTTTTTGAATGACCGTTAAATGGTCATAATCTGGTGCCATTTGTAACATCAAACGCTGTTCAACATTTAAAAAGATTTTGCGTTTTTCTCGATATTCTCGTATCAATTGATGCAACGTATCGCAATGTGGTACCCATCCTACAATACCTACATTATGAGATAATGGAATAGCACTGTAACGCCTTATTGCTAAGTCTCGTTTTCGTGTATCGCGATCATTTGCCAATAATGCATTTACTAAACCAAACAATTGCATCACACGTTCATCTTGTCTTAGATCCTCATGGCCTTTCAATAAAAAGACATAATCGACACCATCACTACCTCTCATTGATAATTTTCTTGGACGCTGCTTCGAGGAAATGACTTGAACCGTCCTAGCAAAATATTGAATGCGAATACCACGTCTACTATATCTACTATTTCGTTTGTTATATTGCCCTGCTAATTGCTCACGGAATAACGCAGATTTATTATTTGATTGTTGTGTAGTGGAAAATGGGGAAGTCCATGCATTATTTCCATTGCTATTGTTATTATTATCATCATTGTTGTTGTTGTTACGGTTCCCGGAATGGCTATTATCCATACCTATGCTACTCCCATTATCACCAACATCATTATTAAATGGATTTGCATGATCTTCTTCTTCTTCTTCCGTCCAATCAAAATTAAATGAAGTACCTGGAACTGCTAAATCTAAATTCTTTGCTCGCATTAATGATTCTGATATATATTGCAGCTCTAATGTTGTTAATTGTTGCAATTGTTTATTTATACGACGAAAGACTTGGTAATACAATTCCCATGCTTGATCCATGTGCAACATATTTCCATTTTCTTTATATAACAATATTTGAACTTTAGCATCTTCCAAATCTTTTACAAATGCATTGTAAAATGCAACTTCCCTAAGCGTTTCTGGACCTTGTTCCATCATTTCATGCAACGGTAGCAACACATTGTACATGCCTTCAACATTTTTATCACCAAAGAATAATTTACTAGCATCCTCTAATCCTTCGTTCCATTGTTCATGCCATAAAATAGCAACGCGTATTAATTCCCTGCTTACTAAGACAGCTTGATCAACGAGGGTAGGATAATGCCTGCGCATATTTTGTAACACAGCTTTAGCAGCATCACGCCGTGGTACATAGGTACTATTTGATGCGACAGTCAAAGAATAAATCAACGCTTGAGGGTGACATCGTCCCAACGCACATAATAAATCATGCAACAACGAACGAATACGATCTACTGGGGAATGAATTCTTGCAATAAGTTGCGGTATGACGTATAGCCAAATATCGATATTAATCTGCTGCAAACCTTCTTGCATAGCCTCTGCTACAATTGGTAGATCCCCATAGTCAAACCAAAGTGTCAATACACGAAGCATATCCTGTAATACACTGGAAACTAAACGTCGTCGTTGATCTGTTTTCGTTAATATTACAGTCACGGAGCGGAAAAAACTACGTATGGCAGGGACTAAATGTGCTTCCACTCGTTGTGCATGTGCGTTCAATGCCATCGAGTGTCGTTCTTTATGCGTACGATGCGATGGTGTAGAATATGCACGCCTAGATCTAGTGGGTGGTTTTAATCCGCTACTATTTACACCAATCCCATTTCCTATGTAATTTTCACTAGAAGAGTTTTTGTTATTATTATTTTGTTTAGTACTAATATTATTGATCTCTCCTAATTCATCATCCTCTCCTCCATCTTCACTCGTCTCTGAAATAATGGAAGTAGATGATGTTTTTCGGATTAAATCGATTGTGGATAAGTTTTCATCATTCTGACGTTTGATTTCAGCAAGGCGTTTGCATACGGCAGGTGCACCGCCACACAATCGTTCATGTGTTTTGATGACAGTGTAGTTCATTAAAGCCCATGCATCCCATGCTTTGAAATGTTGCGGATCTAACATAGTTGCTTGTTCAAATGCATGTAAAACTATGTCGATTTTACTTCGATTTTTAGGATCTTCGATATCAGTCGCATTAATTGTCCAATGCCCAACCCGCATATGACACAATAGCAACAATCCCTTATCAGAAACAGTTGTGCCCTGCGTCATTAACCATTTTAATTTGTCTAGACTCTTTTCTTTTTCCCCTGCCTTGTACAAATGCTCCAATGCTGCAAAGATAACTCTTGGTGCTAACATTGAATTACGTTGTAAATCTGTTTCACTATCGGGGCGTATGGCCATGATTGAGCCGGTATTGTTTGGCAATTTTAATCGTACCGGTGCATTGCCTTGCCATCCAAGCGTTAATAATGTTTTAAAAGACAGCGCAATATTACCAGCTTTACGACAAATACGACAAAATTCTAACCATGTCTCTAAATCTTCTTGCGGTGTCAATACCAAAGATCGGATCGCTAACAATCGTTGCCAAACGTCGACGGAGCGTTGGCAACCACGCAATCGTTTCGACCACATTGATTTCACATGTTCCAAGTGTGCTTGTATACTTTCAAATTCACCTTCTGTTGAAACGACGAAATTATCAAATTTACGAGTATTATAATTTTTAATCATTCGACGATAGACGATGACCTCTTCGATTTCCGCAAGCTCTTGTGCCAATACAATATGTTTATATGCACGATTGTAACTTTCTCTAATCATTGCTGTCATCGCTTTATCTAACAAACCCCTTGCTTTGTCAACCATTTTTTGTGCTGCTGAGAAACGATCATGATGGACATCGATAATTGCTCGTAAATATGCACCGTTTAATGTATTTTCATTCGTCACTTGGACATATGTTGCCATATCATCCCATTGACCAAGTGACCATGCTGCTTGTGCACCTAAATAACCAACTTCTTCTAAGCCAGTCATGCCATAGTTCAATCCAGACAAATCTGCACTTTGTGTCGAATCTTCAGAGCCTTGGGTTTCAATTCTTGGTCTATTCAATCCTGCATCACTGACATTTCGTGCTCGTGTAATTACAAATTCATCTGCATTTGCCACATTATTATTGTTCCCATCTTGATCTCTTTCATTAATATTGCTTAATCCTGTGGCGGAAGACATGTTATTGTTGTTTGTACTACTGCTTACGTTATTGGAAGAAGAAACAGTAGTTGTTGTATTAGAATCTGCTTTCAATGATTTAAATACAACACTAGAAAGATTAGATAATCGATCCCATTCCCATAAATTATACAACGAACGCAATTGTCCAACCATTGCTTCCATGGAACCATCAGGGGAATTTCTTTCTTTCTCCTCATATGTTGCCAACGCTTCTTCCCATCGTCCAAGTTTTTCAAACCATGATTCTTTAATATCCATTTTCACTTGTCGTTTCTCTGCTTTTTTTTGCACATCTAACAAAACACCGACAGCTGCTTCTGGTTGCTCCAAGTAATTGTAAATCGAAATTAGCGCTTCGGTACAATCTACTGGTGAGTGTTTAAATTCAATTTCCTTGTAATGCAACGCTTTTGCGAATGCATGGCATCTGGTTGCATGCTGAGCTAACGTCCGTATATCAATAGGCAATGCTTTATCATCGTGTTCCATGAATTCTGCTAGATTTAGCAATACCTGTACAATTTCAGGTGGCATGGCACTAGATTGAAATGCAGTTTCTAACGCTCTTACAAGCCATTCTTGGTATTGGTCGGATAATTCCCCCCAGCAAGATATAAATGCTGCATTGAAAAGTTCTCTTGCCAATGGCTCGTGCAACTGAGCACATGCACTACAACTTCGTAGTGCTGGTTGTGGAGATTCACGCAGCAATTCTACACTGAATCGACGTAGCCATTCATACCAATCGTCACGCGTGGATCGTTGTGAGGCCGCCCATGCATTTCTTAAATTTTGTTGATCAACATTTAATTTATTAGTTACACCTGCTAAATATTCACGTGGCAAATCATTTTGCGCTTGGCCATTTAAAGAACTATTGTCCTTCATATATGCTTGATCCAATCTACTTCGTCGTAATCGACCTGGTAAAGAGCTACCATTAATAACTGCTGTGACTAATCGGTCATAATCATCACTGTAAATTTTATGTCGATTTAAAACATCTGCCACGACGGGAATGAAACTATTATATCGCGTTCCCATCTCACGAACAATGCCACAAAGGGTATCCATTGCTGCATCTTCTAAAAGTTCCAATGAGTTGCTGTAATCAGATTTCATTTTTCCCTTTCGTCCACCTACATTTGAATTTTTAGTAGAACTTGGCGTATGAACCCCACCAGGACTTCCTAGCCCACCTTTATTATCTAATACGCGTAGAAGGGAATGGATAATTCGTGATGCATATTCAACGAAACTCAATGAATTATTCAATCGTGCCAACGTTCGCAAACCTTCCACACGTACAACGATATCTACCCCAATATTTTCAATCAAACCGACCAATGCTGGTACAATTAAATGTAGATATGCCGTCAAGTTGGAATCTAAGACTTCTAACGTATGCAATGCTTTAATAGTAGTAGCAGAGGATTGCAATGTACCAGAGTTGTTTAAATTTGTATTTATGTTCAATGCAGACATATTATTATCTAACCTAGGCGATTCTGGAATACGAATACGAAGATTCATGAAGCGACCATCTCCCCCATTCGATAATGGGGATCCGGTTCCTTTACCATAACCACCTAAAAGTGAATTGACACCACCATCAGGACCGTACAATGCATTTGTCACATCGGAATTTTTATTTGAAAATACACTTAATAATAATGGGATTAATTGTGGCAATTCAGGCTTGATTTCATCTTTTAATGCAATTGACAATTGTTCAACAAGTGCTAAAATTTGTTCACAATTATCATTCCAAAATGAATGTATCAATTTAAAAATACCTGGTAGATATACACGTATATGCTGACGAACCATAGATACTAAATATCCAAGTTGTTGGCATAACGACTTTCTCAATCCGTGTTCACAATGATGCATTACATGTAAAAATACTGGCACAATTTGTGGCAAAAACGGGACACTTTTTAAACCAGTAGCTCTGCAAATATGCATGATAGCTTGTGCAACATTCCGATGGTGTGTATGTAACGATGGATCGTTTAAAATTCGAATCAATGCGGCTATTGTAACTTTTGGATAATACAAAGGTTGCGATGGACTTGTAACGTCTTCTAATATATTATCTGGATTGCCATCTAGATCTAATAAACGTTGTTGTCTATATTTCGGTAGCAATGATTTAGATGGAGAGCGTGTTGTGCCAGACAATGATGCACGATTACCATTGTTACGTTTAATAGAAGAACGCCTTCTTCGTCGTTTACTATTTTTCCTGGACGAGCCACCACCACCACCACCACTTACGGTACCATTGACGCCCTCCCCACTATCTCCATGTTTATCAAGCTCACGAGGTGTTAATAATAAATCAGCTGCACCACCACGATAACTGTATGGATCAATTGCACCAATAGTTCCTAATGTACGCATGACTTCTGCACGTAGTTCTGGAGGACTAGCAGCACCTTGCCCAATTTCCAATTCAGCTACTATGATATCTAATAAGCCAAAATTATCTAAAAATGGTCTAACAACTAATCCGGTACTTTGTACTAATTGACCCAACGTTTTTATCGCAACTGTTCGTTTTGTTACAGAGCCTTGATCTTGAATTACATTAATTACCAATGGAAATAATGTTTTACAATGTGGTAATAATTCTGTACCACCAACTTCTGAAAGCTCGCCTAATGTACGAAGTACTGATGTAACAACACCTGGATGATTATCTTGCAAACGAGGCATTAATACATTTAATATTCGTGATAAATATGGTTTGACAAATATTTTCGATGCTTTTATCAATAATGCTAATAATCTACTACTTTCTTCCCTGCCTTGGATATCATTTGAAAATTCCAACTCTGTCAATAGTTGGACCAGCGTTTTTCGTAACAATGGCATGACGTATGCCGGATTTCGTCGTGTCAATCTACCTACTACAACAATTCCCATTTCTCTAATTTCAAAATCTTCATCGTTTAATGCAACAAACAATGGCCGAAGCATATCTACTTGTGCTAAATCTCGATCAAATGCCGGTTTCAATGCGGCAATAGCAGTTTTACGAACGATGGCATCCCGATCAGCAATGGCTAATGTCAATATATGCCCTAACGCTTCACATCGAAATCGTGCTGTACGTGTCCGTCCATTTGATGTTTTATACTTATTTCTTCCATGTTGTTGATTTTGTAATAAACTATTATGTAACTTTCTATTTTTCTCCATTTTCTCACCTGCTAATCTACGCGGTGATCCATTTGGTGTTGCTAATGGCGTGGAAGCTCGAGAGGACGTTTTCTGCTCTTCCGATGAATTCATTGGTGCTAATCCACCATGTGTCAACAACAATGCAATGCATGTTTCCACTGCTTGTGTTCGTATTTTTACATTTGGATTCTTTAAATATTCTGAAATGACATTTCGAACAAATGGCAATAGTACTAATCCTTTCATATTAAATGTTGCTAATGTTTTTAATGCTAATAATGCTAATTCACCATCTTGTGGTGATAATGAACGATGGCCTGGATGGTTTTTTGGTCGACTATATTTTCTAACAGCAGCAGCATTGATCATGTTGTTTCCATTTCCTCCCAACATGCTTCTACCTCCCGTTATACCATTATTTGGATCATTCATATCATCTCCACCATTCATATTTACACCTATTCCGATTCCACCCATTTGATTGATCTCATCTGGACCAGCTAATGGTCCTAAATTTGGTGATGGATCATCATCCATACTATTTTTATATGCACGTTTACTTTTCTTCTTTCCCATGACAGCATTTACTATTTTTTTCCTTCCTTTTTTCAACGCTTCACGTGGTGTTGAAATTTTCATTTTGCTTTTTTTCTTATCTTTATCTACATTGTTATCATTATTTTTCGTTGCATTTACTTTTCCAGATGCAGAAAACATTCCATCATTTCCATTACTGCCTGGTACGCAATATTCCTCATGAGATAAAATTAATGAAAATTCAGCTAATAATCTGTTTTGTATAAGTGGTAATAATATTGGAATACAACGTGCAATTTGTTCCAATGCTTGTATCAATGGTTTTGATAAACCAGTTGCAAACATACGTTCGATTAAATCATGTTTATCAGATAAATCTTTTAAAGATGAATCACGACTTGCATTTGGATTACTTTTTGGTAAAAAACGTTTTAATAATTTTGGACCAGATGCAGCAATTGCTAAATTAGATAAACATGGTAATGCTTCGATACATACACCACGTCTATTTTTTGGATTCAATCCATCTTCCACTAAATCAACGACTCGGTCCTGTGTGTGTGTGTATTTATTGTTAGTATATATTTTATGTGTATGTGTGTGTGTGTGTGTTTATATATGATGATGATGGTGATACGTACTAAATATGGTACAAATGCACGCCCAACTGCTATAGCAACTTTACCAACTGCTAAATATGCAATACCACGTCTACTACTACGTGCCATTTTTTCACTAAGATGATCCATAAATTTATTTAAATAATCATGTACAAATGCATCAGGGCTAAATGTTGCCAATGCAGGTATGATGGAAACAACTGTATCACGTATTAAACGATCACGATGATCTTTAAATTTATATGCAATGTTACATACTTCCCCAAAACGTGGTACCATGAAATCACCTGTATTTTCTAATAATTCTTTTGTAGCTAAAAAACAACCATGTAAATTATCTGATGTACCTAATGATAAACCTTTTTGTACAACTTCATATAATTTATAATACCATTTCACACGCCAACGACTATCTCTATCTCCGATTAAACGTAAACATGCACGTAATGCTTTTGTAGCAGATTCACGTATAACTTTATCTCGATCAGTTAATACAACTGCTACATGTTCAAAAAATGTGCTGTGTGGTGATAAAAATGTGTGATGATGTTAGTTTTTTATTGATGAAGAGAAATTTTAATACTATCTATCTATGTATATATATATATATAGTATATTATAGAAGTATTATTGGATTTGTTAATATATATATATATATAATCTACATACCCAACATGTGAATAAAACAACACAGGTGCATTTTCAGCTAATTCTTTTAATACTAATGTTGCTACTAATAAACGACTTGCATGACGATCGGATTGTAACCATTCTAATGCACGCGTTACTTCAAATTGTACAAAATCAACAGTTAATGTACCACCAGCTTTTGCTAAATGTCCTAATACTTCTGACGCTGGTATTAATGTTTCTGCATCTGCATGTTGGGATTGTTGTTGAAAAACAACACGTAAACAATTTGCAAATCTTATGACTTGTACTTCACTTTCAGAATTACTAGCTTCGATTAATGTTTTGATTGCTAATATTCCACCTAATTTTTCATGTCGCACGTTGCTACTAACGTAATCAAAAATAATTTTATTTAAATCCGTCATAAAGGATGTAAATGTTTCCCCAGACATGTCTTTTCTATATGCATTAACACATTTTGATAATGTATTTGCACCAGCTTCGCGATATTTTGGATTTGGATGTTTTAATGCATTTATTGCAGAATTTAATAATTGTGATACATGTGGTGGCATTTTTTTTTATTTTGTTGTAATTTTTGTTTTATACGTTGATGATGTTAATATATTATTATTCTTTTATTATTATTATATATATATATATATAATATTATATATGATGAGGAAAACAATAAAAAATCACCTAAAAAATCAAATAATTAATAATTAATTATCTTGAGAATATATTATTATAATATGTATTATTATTTAATTTTAACAGTATTAGGTGAATTAAAAGTAAAAAAACAAATGAAATGAAACAAACCAATAAGATTGATATATCTATCTATATATATATATTGTAATGTCTTACATGTCAATACTCACACACACACAGATAGACAGAAGGGGGGGAAAGGCTAGTTTTTATTGATCTTTTTATTGATTTTTTGCACTTTTATTGATTTTTATTGATT
>MDTB01115391.1_pt1 | contig 10764 bp, 12 predicted proteins | sample 811161 | NCBI WGS metagenome assembly MDTB01 (sample SAMN05326650, study PRJNA326480) | marine metagenome | isolation source: seawater | place: Mediterranean Sea | collected 2009 | reverse complement strand
TTATACGAAAAACTGCCAAGTATTACAGCAATACGATAGCTAAGTCATTGATTTTAATGGTGCCCCCACACGGACTCGAACCGCGGACCTACTGATTACAAATCAGTGAAATTACTGTTTTCATTAAATAATACGAAATAACATGATATATAATCATAGACCACTAAATGTTATGAATAGACACTTAATGATACTCCTAAATATTTGTATTTATTTACTTATTTGATGAATGTTTGGAATATTTTGTCTTGCGAATTCTATCAGCTACGTACAAAATAGTCCAAGACGATACAGTATAAGCCAGTAGTTTTGTGCCACCAGAGTGCCACCAGAGGTAAGTGCGCGTGAAAAAGAAAATGACCGACCGTCTAATCCGGTCGATTACGCCAGACCCGACAAAGCGCATTGAAATAGGCGATGCTGAAAGAGTTGGGTTGCGCTTTAGAATGTCATCTAAAGGCAATGCCTCGTGGCTCTATCAAAAGAAAATCAAGGGAGGAGTTCGCAGGGGTTTCCATCTCGGTAACTATCCTTCGATGTCATTAGCCGAGGCAAGGTCAGCTGCACTGGAGATACAAGTTCAAGCCGAACGTGGAATAGACCCACTTCTCGTCGCCCAAGAAAGAGCGAAGTTAGTCGAAGCGGAAAGACTCGCCAAGAAATCCGTCAAAGCGATATTGGACCTTTATGTAAAAAACCATATCGAGCAGGAGTTAAAGTTTGGACAAAGCCGGGATGAACGAAAACGCCAGCTGTACGCCGCATTCGCTGAACGCTTAGACCGCCCCATATCAGAGTTAACACGCGGAGAACTGCAATCGATTATTGATGCGAAGCGGGCCGAGGGAAAAGTGTATATGGCTAATCGCATCAGAGCAGCGATTAGGGCCTTTACAGGTTGGGCACATAAAAGAGGTCATTTAGATCAGGATATTGGCGCTTTGCTTCAGTCAGCAGGAAGAGAAGCGCCTAGGGACCGCACACCGTCTCTGGATGAAGTTAAAGCTATCTGGGCTGCATCCTATGAAATGGGTGCGCTTTGGGGACCCTACATTCGCCTTTGTATTTTAACAGGCCAAAGATGCCGTTCCGATGTTCTTAATATGCGTTGGCGTTGGATTGATTTTGGCCGTGCCCGTTATGAAGTTCCAAATCCTAAAAATGGTAGACCTCATATTGTGCACTTGAGTGATCCAGCTGTTGGGGAGCTGCAGGAACTTAAAAGGGGCCAAGCCAACCGACAAAGTGAATTTGTCTTTACCACAACGGGGAAAAGAGCGGCGTCAGGTGTTAGTAAGGCCAAATTACAGTTAGATCAGTACATAAATCTCCACTGGGCCAAATTGGGCCACAAGACCCCGTTTGATCCTTGGGTATTGCATGATCTTCGCAGATCACAGGCAACAGCACTCGCTGAAGCGGGTTTTGATGAAGGTGTCGTTGATCGCATTCAAAACCACGTAGCGTCTGGCAGTAGAGCCTCGGCGGTAGCAGGAGTATATAACAAAGCCCACAAACTTCCCGAACGTGCATCAGCCCTAGATGCATGGGCCAGAATGGTTACAGGTCAGCCAACAAATATCGTTAAATTGAGAGAGGCGTAGATGCCTCGGCGCAAGACAGTACAGCCCGAGCCTTTAGAGCGTTTTTACCTACCCGATGGTACTGATGTAGAGGTCATTGACGAAAGCTGTTGGCCAATAGGAAGGGGACAGCATTCGGCACAGGAATTCGCAGAAAATAGATTTAATCCAATTATTGAGGACTTAGGGCGTATCTTAGAAAAAAGTGATGGAATAGAGAAAGTTGAAGCGATACTCGCTTCACCAACCACGTTTGCAAGACATATTGCCGGGATTGGTGTTTTTGGCGAGGAAGGCAGCGATGATACCAACGCTCGAAAACATTGGTACAAGAAAGTAAACGTGTGCATGAAAGCCTTCATCAACGCTCGTAAGGTTCATCAACGTCGCACCTAGGAAAAGGTACGTTTGCTACCCAATATACCTGATCCGTTTAGGACATACTGCTACCAGATTTATAATTCTGGAGCGTTCAATGGAAAAAATCCTTAGAATATCTGATGTGGTAAAGGCAACGCGTTTATCCCGATCGTCAATATATTTGCTCTTGAAGGATAATGATTTTCCGCCACCGAAACGGCTGGGAAAAAAGTTATTTTTTGGACGGAAACGGAAATCCAGCGATGGCTAGAAAATCGCCCAGCACCGGGTGGCTGGGGTGATATGGGGGTGAGGAAAAAAGCTGACGGCTCGCAGGTGATTGGAGATGATGCATGGCTTGAGCAATCTACTGGAGATTTATCATGAATGAAGAGGGCAAGAAAAAAGAAAAGACGGATTTTTCAAAATTTCGACTGCCAACGAATAGTTTGGGATCACCAGTTGCACATAAAGTCTTACTACGAGTGCCGGTAAGCAAGCCAAGTAAACAACAATACGTCAGGGTGTGTTCAGACGGCGCTTACCATTTTGAATGTGCAATTCTGAAGTTGGAAGACGACGACCGGCCTTACTTGATCTCGCATAATATCGCTAGTGCGGTAGCCCAAGACATTAAACAGGTGATCCTGAAACTAGGAATTGATAGGCAAGGTAATATCTTTTTGTGGCCAATTCCGCCCACTCCAGAAGATGCGAGTGAGAACACGTGGAACCAAAGCCAACGTCAGGTTGCAGAAATGGCTGAAACAAGTTGGGTAAGACTCACACCAAATCGAGCCTTAGGATGCTATGAGCCAATGGTGGCTCAGGGTGAAATTCCTGAACCAACCTGGCCGGACTATACTTTGGGTGAAATTCTTGAAATAGCTTTTGGCCCTACTCATTTGATTGCTGACCGCGAGCATCCCGCATTACTAAAATTATGGGGGTTAGAATAGTTTTTTCTGGTTTAGATACTCTTCCATTCCGAAAAATCTACGCGATAGATTTTGAGTTCTATGGGAAAGATGGTGAAATACCCCAAATCGTTTGCATGGTAACCCAAGATCTCCGTTTTGGTGAAGTAAACCGATACTGGCGCGAAGATCTTTACAAAATGAAAACCCCTCCGTTTGAAACGGGGGGGGATATTGCTTTGGTAAGCTATTTTGCGCCTGCAGAAGTGCAGAGCATACTCGCTTTGGGCTGGGATGTCGATGTGTCAGTCATTGACCTGTTTGCAGAGTTTCGTTGCCAAACGAATGGTGACCCCGGCGTTGGTCAAAAATCACTGGTGAACGCTCTACAGTTCTACGGGTTGGATCATTTGATCCCTACGGAAAAGGACAGCATGCGCGATCTGATCTTATCTGGAGGTCCATGGTCCAAGGCTCAACGCTCAGCAATCTTGGATTATTGTCAACAGGATGTCGTTGCACTTGGTCCGTTATTTGATGCGATGCTAAATCGTGCACCTTGGTCGGAGCTACAGTTAAATCACGCCCTGCTCCGCGGTCGATACATGACAGCCGTTGGAGCGAGGAGCGCGGCATTCCAATTGATTTGAACCTTCTGGATAAGTTGAGTGCGAACTGGGGCGCCATTAAGCTAAAGCTAATCAAAGCAGTCGACACCCAATATGGTGTCTATGTCGGGGGGAGCTTTAAAGCTGCATTGTTTGAGATGTTTCTGACTCGTGAAGGAATTGCGTGGCCAAGGCTAGGCAGCGGGCGCGTGGATCTAAAAAGAGATACTTTCAAGGCAATGAGTAAAACGCATCCAATTATCCAGCCTATTCACCAATTACGGAAAACCTTGGCCGAATTAAAGTTGAACAAACTCGCAGTTGGACGGGACGGACGTAACCGTGCCAGTTTACGGCCGTTGGGTTCTAAAACTGGTCGCAATCAGCCGTCCACCACAAAATTTATTTTTGGTCCTGCTAAATGGGTGCGCGGTCTAATAAAACCCGAAAAAGGTATGGCTATTGCTTACTGTGATTGGTCTTCTCAGGAGATTGCTATCGCAGCTGCCCTGTCAGGAGACCAACGGCTATGGGAAGCATATAGTAGCGGTGATCCTTACATTGCCTTTGCAGTCGCAGCGGGTCTAGCACCGGACGGAGCTACAAAGGAGACCCACAAAGATGTCCGAAACCGCTGCAAACCCGTTGTTCTGGGGACAAATTATGGCATGTCAGCATATGGCGTTGCACAAGCCGCCCAGATATCGGAGTTGGAAGCGAAAGCCTTGCTGCAAAAGCATTACGAAACCTATTATGAATTTTGGAATTGGGCAGAAAATAACAAAGAGGCAGGGTTACTTGGACTGAAGCTAGAGACCTGTTTCGGTTGGTCCATTCAAGTGACAGCTGGTGATGTAAAGGCCAACACGTTCTTGAACTGGCCGATTCAGGCACACGGGGCAGAGATGCTGCGGATTGCATGTATTCTGGCTGTAGAAAGCGGAATTAAACTATGTGCGCCCATACATGACGCACTTTTAATTGAAGCTCCTGCTGATCAAATTGACGCTGAGGTAGTACGGCTTAAGGATTGCATGTTCGAAGCTAGTGAGGCTGTCTTGGGCGACGGGAAAGTTTGCAGGGTTGATGCGGATATTGTTCGATATCCGGATCGATATATGGACGAGCATGGCAAACAAATGTGGAACCAAATCATGGGCCTCCTGGCTCAGATAGAGGGATAGAGCGACGCGGTTTCCGCAGGACACTCACGCGGCTTCCGCGGAACCGTATCTATATCCTTATTATTCTCCTTAATAATAAATTGAGGGTTATGAAATGATTAACTACAAAGCTATTCAAAGAGCAAAGCGGAATGAATTGTTTCTTCGTGGACCAGTTCAATTTGGTTGGGTTCGACAGAATATTCCTGACCCAACATCTCGGCTAATTCTGGTTGCTGAAGGTTTTATGGGAATGTCTAAACCTCCAGCTTCTGAAGTTACGCTGACAGGCAAGTTGTGGAACTGTGCAGGAATAGAGAGCGCAGATCAGCGGTCTAGGGTATTGAAAAAGATTGATCAACGGTGTGAGGATTATTGGGTAGAGCGACGGCCCGGGCGCACAACTGTCCTCCATAAAAGGGTGAACTCCAAATTAATTGCAACAAGATGAATTTATCAGTTTTCCAGAACTTTCGCTAAAATCGGAAAATTGCAAATTACGAGTATAAATGGTGGTAAGTTTGGTAACTCCCGCAACAAAAAGAAGTACGGTTTATATGAGGTAAGCGAACAATGCCCCTACCTTCTGTCTCTCAGCACGGCGCAAGCCAATGTACAGCACGAGCTAAGTCCACAAGACAACGCTGCTTAAATCCTGCTGCCTTCGGATGCCGAACGTGCCGTCTACACGGCGCTCGCAAGCTTACATCAATAAAACGCGGTAGATGTCATCCAAACTACCGACATGGCACCGAAACACTCGAGGCAAAACGTCAGCGCAGTGAAGGTCTAGCTAGACTTAGAGAAATTGAGGATGACCTGATTAGACGCGGACTGATCCGGAGCAAACGGACGGTGGGTAGAAAACCGAGCAAATATATGAGGATTGTTGAAAAAGACCCCTATTAACTTGTATTATTAAATATTTTTATTTTGTCATGTGATCATTGTTAAAAAATATCGTGATAAACGATGTAGCTTTGGATTAGATGAAAATGAACTTGCTTTACTTATCAAAATTTTTTATTTTTCTGTTTGCATTGATTTAGACAATCTCATATCACCGGGGTTGTTCTGTTGGAAAATGGCTGAGAACATTATGCCAACAGTGGCTACTGGTATAACAATACTCATGGGTTCCATAACTCACATACGAGATGGCGACACTGTCCTTTTTAATGGAATACCTTTAAGATTTGCAGCGTTGGACTGCCCCGAAAAAGTTACTGCCAAAGGTGACTACGCTACAAAAGTTGCAAATCAGTTTAATGGCCTTAACGCAACATGTGAACTTACAGTGCCAAAATATGTGAAGTCAGAAATAATTGGTGCTGTGGCACGTGAGCTTATCTTTCTTAAAGATTTCCGTAATTATTATTTAACATAATCCTAACTAGCCCTTTTTAATTTGATAATAATTTGTGCATCAAGGTGTTCCGATTAGTAAACTTATAGCGCCCAACGGGATCAAAACGTAGAGATATTGTAATTTCTATAGACCTTAAGTTTCAGAAACGACATTCCAGATGGTGAATAATTAAATCTAAGAAGGGTCTGACTTCAAAGTTTGGATAAGCAGTTGCAGAATTTTTTCATGCAAATAGGTTGGTAAGATTACTGAGCTTAAAAAGCATAGTTAATTAAAGAAACAGACTTAAATTGTCGAGGCCCTCAAGCTTTGGGGACAAATATTTTGGAAACAATACTTATCTGGGTACTAGGAGCTTTTTTAGCAGGCCACATTTGTAAATTTTTTTCCGTTCCAGTTATTATTGGTTTCATTGTTTCGGGTTACCTTTTTAAGTCATTTGGACTAGGAGATCAGCAAAATTTTCTTAGTTTGCCAGCTGAACTAGGCGTAGAATTGTTGCTCTTTTCCATTGGCTTGAAAATCAAACCCTCATCTCTTTTAAACCGTTCGTTATTCATTGTTTTCCTTATCCACACGTCCACGGTTTTATTGATTTTCTTTTTTCTGCTCATTTTAAATTTGCCTCTGCAGTCAAAAATCTTGGTATGCTTAGCATTGACATTTTCTAGCACAATAATTGCCTCAAAAGCCTTAGAAGGACGAAAGGAAGCCACGACTTTTCATGGTAGACTAGCACTTGTTGTATTAGTATTTCAGGACATACTCGCACTTGCCCTTTTGATTTACACCAGTGATAATAATTGGAACGCATCAGCTTTATATCTGCTCTTTCTACCGATAGCCGTTCCATTGATAAAGTTATCTTTCGAAATAATGGAAACTTCCGACGAGCTTGAGCTTTTAGCAACTATTTTAATAGCTTTATTATTAGGCGCTACACTTTTTAAAAGTGTAGGTCTTACCGGTGAAATAGGTGCCTTAACCGTTGGTATGCTTTTAGCAAATTACAAAATAGCAGATCGTTTAAGCAGCCAAATTTGGAGCGTTCGCGAGCTACTTCTTTTGGCCTTCTTCATCGCTTTAGGGATGAGTCTTGAGATAAATTTTGACATTATCCTATATTCCCTTTTTGTAGTTAGCTTTCTCTTTATCAAAACATTAATTTTGTTTGCGTTATTGTTAGCTTTTAAACTTCGGGCATATACATCATTTCTAATTGTTATTTCGCTTGCAACTTACTCCGAATTTTCAATTATTTTAATATCTGATTTTCTAAAAAGTGGGATGCTTTCTCAACGCGAATATTCAATTTTGATTTTCAGTGTCTGTTTGAGCTTTATCATCGGCTCAATTTTGAATAAAAATGTGCATAGAATTTATGAATTTTTGGAACCATGGCTAGTAAATTTTGAGCGGAGTAAACGCCATCCTGACGAGCAACCGCATACCTGTGGTGGCGCAGATGTGATGATATTAGGTATGGGGAGAGTTGGGCAACCGATTTTTGAAAATCTCGCGCAAAATGACATTAAAGTGGTAGGTTTTGATGCTGATACAAATAGAGTAAAAAAGCATTTAGAGGAAGGCAGAAGAGTGACTTATGCAGATGCGGAGGACCCCGGTTTTTGGTCAGCTTTTAGATTTGGAAACTTAAATGCGATTGTTCTTGCGTTGCCAGAATATAATGCGCAAAAATGGTCAGCTCAACAAGCTAGAAAATTTGGATTTAATGGAAAAATTATTGTTCCAACCAGATCACAAGGCGATCCCGATATTTTAAGAACTTCAGGAGCTGATGAAATTTATGATGCCTATCAAGCAGCTGGTATCGGGGTAACAAAGATTTACATGAAGGACTAAGACTCTAATTAATAAAACGATTGTTTAGAGACGTAAACTTTAAACACCGATTTCCTAAAATTTAAGCAGTCAGCTCTAAAAATGTTCAAAGTCGCTCATTTTTTGATGAGAATGTGCGGGTAAGCAGGATAAAAACAATTATTTCTTTGCACAAAACTGATTTTTCTTGCTGAAGGTACCGACATGATTAATCAGACAATAAAATTGATTTTGCAACATTGTAAGCAACTTGAGGGTACGGATGACGAAGAGAGGGCCCTTGAAATTGCCCAAATTTGCGAGTTTATCCACAATGGAGAACCCACACGTACTGGCCGGATAGTTGCCTCTCTATTGCAATCAAACGAACAGGTGACGTATTTTAAAGTGAAACAAATAAGTGAACTCTTAGGCAAATCGGAGGAAAATTCATTCTAAAACCGGCGTTTTTAAATTATAGGTTTACCTGTGTCAAAAATTTTGCGTGCTTGATAACGACCACCTTTAGTTGATTACGACCTTAGTTTAATTATTACCTATATTCACAGACCATTGGTTAGAGATCTATTCTTCTATTTAGGTGCGACTGACCAGTGCTCGCCAACTCAGTCCATCTTTTTTTAGTCGCGCGTTCGTAATTATATCACCCTCTTGCTCCCAACACGCTGCCATAAGGAATTCATCTTCGTGGGCAAATCTTACTTTCGTGTGCCAATCCATTTCACCTTTACTTGCCAGCTAATGAATTGTTGGAACGTGTTCATCCTGTGTTTAAACCTCTGTTTCGCGAATAAACATAAAATCTTCTAATATTGAGCAGAAAAATGTTTTTAATAAATATGTAAGAGTGAATAATCTGGAACAAATTGGAATTCACTAGATAAACACATACAGATTTGACTTCAAAAAAGTAATACACGGCATCTTTGAAATACAACCTGAACATGGCATAGAGGCTGAACAGAAATTCATGGATATGTCCCTACGAGACCTACTCCAGCATTCTAACCATACAAGTGATGGCACTGAGCGTACGATAAGATTTGTCACCGCCCCCTCAGAATATGGCTTAGAACCTGAAGAATGGGATAATTTAAAGGATTACCTTTGATCCAATGTTTTGACCTGAATAAGCCCATTAGTCTAAATATTTTAGGCCGCTATCGCAACCTAAAGTGACCACGTTTTCGTGAGGTGACATTTGTTTCGCTAATTGAATTGCACCCACAACATTTAAACCCGTTGAAGTACCGCAAAAGATACCGTGGTGCGAAGCGAGTAAATTTCTCATTTCAAATGCTTCTTCTTGATCGATAGCAAGAAATTCATCAATTTTTTGTTTATCTAAAAATGGTGGATAAAAACCGACCCCTATACCTTCAACTTTATGAGAACCACCCTTCCCTTTGGTCAATAATGGAGATTGAAGCGGCTCTAGAGCCACTGTTTTAGGAGATAGGCCTGATTCATTTAAACCGTAGAGAGTTCCCATCAGCGCACCACCTGTTCCTACAGAGGCGCACAATAAATCTACTTCACCACCAATTTGATCTGCTATCTCAATTCCCATTGGTTTATAGCCAAGCGTGACATCTTTCGAACCGAATTGATCCGCATAAAATCCATCCAACTCATTAACCTTTTCAGTACAAAGGAGTTTCATTTCTTGGATAAGTTCAGGCGTAATTCCTTTCCCATACGATGGCACAGTCAGGACTTCTGCACCCATAGCCTCCATAGTACGTCGTTTCACTTCTGAAAAAGCGTCGGAAAATACAGCCAAAAATTTTATACCAGCGCTTGCGCAAGCAAATGCCAGTGCACTCCCTGTGCTACCCCCAGTATACTCAATAACCGTTTGACTGGTTGACAAATCACCTCTAGCCAAGGCGTTGCCTATAACAGAGATTGCCATACGATCCTTAAAAGACCCTGTCGGATTACCACTTTCGACCTTGATCCATACAGATGCGCATTTCTCAGTTTCTGGCAAATTTAATTTTATTAGAGGAGTATTGCCCACCTGTAAAAATGAATTTGGAATTGTCATTTTTTGTTCTTCTCTAGTACCGCAATCTTGATAGACAAATATATATTAGCGGCTTTATAAAGGTGCTGCGCATGTTTTTACACTAACCTGATAAAATATCTCTTATTATGGGATTTACTATCTGCGGATGGGTTAAAGGAGCCATATGTCCTCCTTCCTCATACTCAATAAAGCTCCAATCTGGCATATTAGAGCGAAATAACTTAACGATGCCACTACTTGAATTTATTGTTTTTTTGCAGCTTAGAACTGTAGTCTCTTTGGGTAGATGTTTTTTCCATTCTTCCGTTGAGGTGCTTTCATTCATTACGGCATCCCACTCATGGAAATTTGGCTTTAAGGCGTTTATGACTAGCTCCCTCCTACTCTCATCCATTGCTTCCCAAGCGCCATCACGATTAAAGTAGTTGGTAAAAATTGCAGCTGCTACATCCCAAGTGTTTTTCTCACCGTTTATTTTGATACAGTCACGCATGGCTGAAACTTCAGCAAAATCGGAGTGCCGCCCCATATCTCTGAGCAGGTAATTCGGATTAGGTTCGATTAAGATCAATTTATCAATATTTCTTGCAAATATTTTAGCAGCCATCATGGCTACACTACCCCCAAAAGAATGGCCCACCATTGATATTTTTGTATCATCATTTGGTATGAATTGCCGGACAATTTCAGCTTGATCTTTCAACGTCTGAAGCGTGTCGCCAGACCATTTGGTAGTACTGCCATATCCGATCAAATTTGGAGCTATCACACGATGATGGTCTTTTAGTATATCGACCAACCGCCTCCATTGCCGGTTTCCTGAAACGGTAGAGTGAAGCAAAATAACGGATTGACCTGTTCCTGCTTCGTAAAAATCCACATGCATAGGC
>MDTB01066247.1_pt1 | contig 10765 bp, 8 predicted proteins | sample 811161 | NCBI WGS metagenome assembly MDTB01 (sample SAMN05326650, study PRJNA326480) | marine metagenome | isolation source: seawater | place: Mediterranean Sea | collected 2009 | reverse complement strand
CCGTACCTCGTCATCGAGCTGGGCTTCAAACGCCCTTACCTCCTGGAGTCCCATCACGTCGATATCGAGCCCGTTCAGGACATTCAGGAAACCTTTCTTTGCGCAGGCGCGCAGACCGTTCACATTCCAGCTGATGATTCGCATGCGCGTACCATAGCGGGAGTGTTGATGGAGTCAATGGATGTGATCAATCCCAGGGTCGCTCACCATCAAGCGGTGTGTACAACTCAACCGTGTGCCCTGCAGGGTCGAAGACTGCCATAACCCGGTGACCGTAGGGTTGATTGGTTGGTGGCAAGTCAATCTCAACGCCATTCTCTGAGAGCTCGCCATGCAGCGCGTCCACGTCGCCGACCCGCAGGATCAAGTGTACCGAGGATGCTGGTTCCAGAGGAGCGCCCCGCTCAAAACCAATCAGACATTCACTGTCAGAATGTTCAAGGATGTACAGGTGCCCGGGGACCTCGTGCATTGTGGTGAAGCCCAGATGCGACCGATACCAGTCCGTCACAACATCGATGTCGGACACGTTGAGGTGTATGTGGCGGAGCTTCATACGAAGCCCTACATCCGCCAATCGGGATCAAGTGGTCCAGCGTACGGCTCATTTTCAAACCGACAGGGCTGTTCCATGAGACGTGGATCGTTCTGGGTCTCCAATATGCCCAGCAATCGTTCCTCCAGCGACTGCCGGACGTTGGCATATTTTGGATCGTCCGCAACATTATTCATGTAGTGTGGATCCTCATTCAGATCATAAAGTTCTTCCCGGGGCCGTTTGCCAAAGGCCAGCTGATACAGGGGTTCCACGTCCTGTTCCTCTCGGTGGTGAATCATCCATGCTTTCGTCGGACTCGCATCCAGGTCCGGGTAGGCGACCATCGTGTCGTAGGCAAGGGCATCATAGTCAGGTGGCGGTACGGTCAGATCATCAAGACCCTTCGGGTCCCCCATCGGCCAACGGTCAGGCTCGAAATTGACGATATAGATGAAGTCCCTGGTTCGAATCGAACGCTGCGGATACGGTAGAAAACCATCACGTGCGATATGAACATGCCTTTCGCGACCGGTCACCACGTGATCCCGATCCGGATCAATCTGGCCACTCGCTGAACTTGTCAGCACGCGCATCAGACTTTTTGCGGTCATGGTCTCTGCAGGGGTAAGACCCCCTGCCTCACAGAATGTCGGCGCAAGATCCATGATATTGACGAAGTCATCAACAACGCGTCCCGGTTCAATATGACCTGGCCAGCGTGCGGCCAGCACCACCTCACAACCGATATCGTAGAGATTGCACTTGGCACGAGGCATTCCAGGAATACCATGATCACCACTGACGACAAACAGGGTGTTGTCCAGTTCCCCTGCAGCCGTCAACGCTTCAAGCAGAATTCCGAGCCCCACATCAACCGCAAGACACTCGCCGAGGTAGTCCGCAGCATCTTCACGCACATCATGGACGTCCGGTAGAAACGCCGGCATGCGACCTTTCAGATCATCGGGTTCAATCCCCCACAGCGCTTTACCCGAGCCTCGTTCCCACGTTCTGTGAGTATTGGTCGGTCCCCACCAGTAGCAGAATGGCTGATCGTCCGGTCTGGCATCAAGAAACGCCTTGAAATTGTCTCGGGTCTCGTCGTACAGAACCTGCTTGGCGCCTTCAATGCCAAGCGCTTCGGCGTTGGCTGTCACCCAGTGTGAAAACTGATTGAAATTCCGACCTGCCGGTTGATAGCGTGTTCGCTTTCCTCCGATCGGTGCATTGGCGGTCTGCCCTGGACTCCAGACCTTGTACTGGTACCCGATGAAATAGCCCGCGCGTTCCTCCAGTTCCGTGGTAAAGGTCGGAATCGTATCGTCCCACACAGCGCCAACAAGAATGGCGCCCAGGCCGGTCTGCCAAAAGTACTGTCCCGACATCACGGAGCTTCTGCATGGTGTGCATGACGGGGCCGGAACCAGCGCATTCCTGAAAAGAACACCCTCTCCCGCAATGCGGTCAAAGTTTGGTGTCGTGATCAATTCGTTGAGTGATCCCTCACCTTCAAGGTCAGCATACGCAGACGCGTATCGCCCCCAGTCATCGGCAAACGCAAATACGATGTTCGGCTTCATGTTTGATTCCCTGGCGTCAGGCCTGCAGTCTCGACCCAAGACACCGGGAAGGTCAACAATACGTTGATGGGGCACTATGGGCGATCACAGTCGAGTAAGATGACCTGTCCACTTAATGCAAATGGCAGTGGCAAATGACAAGTAGCAAGTATCCAGTCACGCTCAAGAAAGGACGTTGATGAAGCAGTTACTCAGTGGGGTGTATGGCACGCGTATTCACCTACCGTTGTCAGGCATGGCCCGAAGCTGACGACGAAGAGGCAAGGAGGATAGCGGGTTACAGCAGGTCACGTTGCCGACTATTTCTTGGCGCGCGTGTACGCCGCATCGCTACCCCCGAGTCTGGGAAAGTGACAAGGCCAACGGCAACATTCGTGTCAGCGAACTCGCAGTGCTCAGTGCACTGGCAGCTCATTGTGATCCCGAGACGGATCTCTTCGAAATCGGTACGTTTGATGGCAGGACCGCGTTGAATCTTGCCTTTTCGGCACCGGACTCATGTCGCATCCATACGCTGGACCTGGCACCTGAGATGGAAACGGAGTTTTCGTTGGCGCCTGGTGAAAGGCATATGGTCGAGAGGGCCCAATCCGGGGCACGAATTTCGGCCTACCGGGGATCGCATCAGACGGTGACTGCCAGAATCCATCAATTGTATGGCGACTCCGGATCATTCGATTTTTCGCCCTACCACAATCGCTGCTCGCTCGTGTTTGTCGACGGTTCACATGCCTACGACTACGTTCATTCGGACACTGAAGCCGCGATGAAAATGGTGAAGCCGGGGGGTGCCATCATCTGGCACGACTATGGCATCTGGGAAGGTGTCACACGCGCCCTGGAAGAAATCGAAGCCCGTGATCAGCCAGGCCTCCGCAATATTCAGGGAACGAGCCTCGTCTATTGGCGTAGCGCGGGGGCCTGACGATTCAGAGCCTCGCCGACACGTTCGAGGATTTCACGCTGTACGACCGTCAGGTCGCGATCATTGTTCACATAGATAGCGTCAGTCGGCTTCTCAAGGGTTTCAAACTGGCTCTGCACCAGAGATGCAGGCATGAAATGCCCCTTGCGTGATTCCAAACGCGCCTCTGCAACATCGCGGGGAACATCCAGGAAGAGGAACAGGGAACGTCCACCCGCTGATAACTGTTCGCGGTAGGTCGCTTTCAGGGACGAACATGCCAGCACAATCGGTGAGTTCTCAGCCTGACTGGTGGTCAGCAGATCGGCCAGCCGTGCCAGCCAACCGGCACGATCGCCATCGTCAAGTGGCTCTCCACGCGCCATCTTCTGTACGTTGGCTTCCGGATGAAAATCATCCCCATCGTGAAACGAACGCCCGATTTGATCCGCAAGCCACGCGCCAATGACTGACTTGCCGCTCCCCGCTACCCCCATGACCACAATGTTCCGTGACATCAGCTCAGCCAGTCGGTGTGGATGGCTGGCCCGTGGGGATCATCAATCCGTCGGTAGGTATGCGCACCGAACGCGTCTCGCTGCGCCTGGGTCAGGTTCTGTGGCAACGACGCGGTATGGAGCCCCAGAAACCATTGTCTGGTTGCTGATAACACCGGTGCCGGTCGCTCTGACTGTTCGAAGTCAGCGAGCACCGGCTGCCATGGGACATCTGTCATTGCACGAACGTGCTGGTCTGCAAGCAGCGAGTGAACCCGATTGTCTCGTTCAAGAACAGGAATCAACAGATCAAGTAACCTTGATCGGATGATGCAGCCATCAGTCCAGAGCTTCAGCACCTCCGACAGCCGGACCCGCCAGCTGAACTGTGCGCTCGCTGCCTCGATCAACTGCAAACCCTGAATAATGACACAGACCCGCGCTGCCAAAAGTGCGGTGGCCAGTCGGGAGAGCACATCGTCAGTCCGGTCGGCTGTGAGGCTGGGGGAAGCGGCACGCAACGTTGCCAGTTCGACACGGTCTGACTTCATCGAAGAAATCACACGGGCATCAACAGCGGATGCAATCGAAGGAATGGGCACCCCAAATTCCAGCGCCAACTCCACGGTCCAGCGACCGGTCCCTTTCTGTTCTGCAGCATCGAGGATCTGATCAACGAGCATTCGACCGTCAGCGTCCTGCTTGCGCAACACCCCCACCGACAGTTCGAGTAGATACGATTGCAGGGTACCCGCACACCAGGATTCAAAGTGGTCGGCAATGTGGGACGCCTCCAGCCCGACGCCACTGCGCATCAGGTCGTAACACTCTGCAAGCAGTTGCATATCTGCATACTCAATGCCGTTATGGACCATCTTCACGAAATGCCCGGCACCATCCGGCCCGACTCGCTGAACACAGGCACCCCAATCGGAGTTTGCCGCGATCGGTTCCAGAATCGGTGCAACTACTTGCCACGCCGCTTCGTCACAACCAGCCATCATGCTGGGACCAAAACGTGCACCTGTTTCGCCACCGGATACGCCCAGACCGACATAACCAATCGCCAGTTCGGCACAACGCTGCCCACGCTCGCGGGTCTCACGGAAATGGGTATTTCCGCCATCAATGACGACATCACCGGCGGAAAGCATTGGCAACAGGGTGTCGACCGTTTCATCAACGGCTGACCCTGCCTTGATCATGAGCAGAATTGTCACCTGGCCTTCATCTTCTGTGCGAAGCCCCGCAACCAGCGCTGGCAAACTTTTCACAACCTGGAGTCCGGTGCCTGTGTATTCCAAAGACAATGCGTCAGCAACATCCTGTTCCAGATTCCAGCCCACCACCTTGATGCCATGATCCAGAAAGTTCAAGGCGAGACTCCGTCCCATGGTAGCGAGTCCAATGATCCCGATTCGGCTCAACTTCTAATTCCCATTGGTTTTCCTCATACTAGCGCGGCTCCGCCGGTCGACCCCGAGTTTAGTCAGCCGTGCGTACAACAAACAATACATCAGACGAATGAGTCTACCGCAGTAACTGTCGACGGGAGTGAACATGGCAGAACGGATCGTTGTTCTAGACGGCTTTACATTGAACCCTGGTGATATCAGCTGGGATCCCCTATCTCAGTTGGGCGAAATTGAGATACACGATCGAACCCCCGATGATCAGATCGTAGAGCGCGCAAAATCTGCGACGTGTCTGCTCCTGAACAAGACGCCATTGTCCGCAGAGACCATTGCACAACTGCCAGACCTGAAGTATGTGGGTGTACTTGCCACCGGATACAACGTTGTCGACACGGCCACCTGTAACGATCGTGGCATCATCGTCACCAATATCCCCACGTACGGCACAGATTCCGTCGCGCAACATGTTGCCGCACTGATGCTGGAATTCGCACGGGGCATCAGTGTGCACAACGAAGCTGTCCATAATGGCGAATGGACGAACTGCGACGACTGGTGTTTCTCACGTCAGCCCATGTTCGAGCTTGCTGGCAAGACCATGGGAGTCGTCGGCATTGGTCGCATCGGTCAGGCGGCCGCACGCATAGGTGCCGCGATGGGCATGAAGATCATCGCCCATGACTTGTACTGGCCCGACGCTGACAAACTGGCGGGGATGGACGTCACCCAGGTGGACATGGATACCCTGTTCAAGGACGCCGACATCATCACGCTGCACTGTCCCCTGACACCCGAAAACGAAAAGCTGGTCAACGCAGAGCGACTGGCTCAAATGAAGTCATCCGCCATCATTATCAACACCAGTCGTGGTCCCCTGATCGACAACGAAGCACTCGCGAACGCCCTGACAAATAGCATCATCGGCGGGGCCGCACTCGACGTCCTGGACGTCGAACCACCACCTGCATCGAACCCGCTGCTGACCGCGCCCAACTGTATTATCACGCCACACATCGCCTGGTACGCCAAGGAAGCGAGGGCTCGGTTGATGCAGATCGCGGCGGATAATCTGTCCGCATTTCTTGGCGGCAACGCTGTGAATACGGTCGGCTAAGCGCCGCGAACCAGATCAAGGTCATTCGACCGGACGTTGGTGTCCGACATAATAGACTTGATAGCGATAGGGTCGATGGTGCAGGAAGCGGAAGCCACTGCGTGCCACCTCCAGCATCAGGAAACGCGATTCCCGGTCGTGACGACTCAGCCATGCTGCAGCCTGGTCCGGACAGGGTGACGCGAGATTTCGTTCAACAAATCCCATGGGACACAGGATAACGCCGGGCTCACTCGTTTCTGTGTCAGTGGGACCACCCGCATCGATCGCCGCAATGGCTTGATCACCGTAAAAGGAAAGCGAGACAATTTCCGGCCAGGGTCCCGCTACCCAGGATGGTGACCTGCCCAGTTCGGGTGGCCACTGATCTGCAATCAGTTTCGCGGCTTCCTGTCGTGGGACGTAATAGTTGTCAGACCCACGCATCGACTCATAGAACCCGTATAGTGGACTCACCAGCAATATCGCACACAACCAGGCCTGAAAGCCTCGCGCCATGATCATCGGGCTGATCGGTGCACGACGGAGATTCTGCAACCAGTAGAACGGCATCATGATGAGCAACGGGAGCGCCCAGGGACTCGACAACGTAACCAGCCCGGTGACGCCGCAGATCAACGTCAGCACCCACGGCAGCAATGTCAGCTGCGTAATCATCCCATAGTCACGAGGTATCCAGGCCTGCAATACAGCCATCAGTGCACTGCGTACACCTCCCCTCTGCCAGGTTGCCATGGTGAGCAGCACAAGTGCTGGAAGACCAAACGCGAGCGGTAGCAAGAGGAATCGGATGAACCTCCGACCACCTTCCGAATCCACCTCGTTCTGTGCAAACGCGTAACTCAGCGTTGTACCGCCGTTCGCCACAAGCCAGACGAGGTGCGGCGCAAAGACCACAAATCCGGTAACCAATGCCGCCCAGGGCGCTGGCGTCCGCCACCACTGTCGCCCCATTGGCGTGGTGACCGAAACCACAAACAACGTCAGAAGCACTACGATGGAGAAGTACTTACCCAGCATGGCGAGGGCGCCCAGGAGCCCGGTCAGAATACTAAAGCGCACACCCGGTTCTGTCAGTGCCCTCAAAAAACAGTAGATCAACCAGGGCCACACCGACATCAGGATCGCGTTGGCGTTGAACTTGACGGCCAGCACGCTGAAAGGAAGCATCATCGCCGCGCAGATGAGCACAGGCACCGGATCACGGCCGGGTAACATCCCCGGGAGTCGATGTACCAATGCATTGACCCCGAGGAGCCCAACGGCTGCGTTGAGGTAGGCCAACAGGTAGTACGCAACGTTGCTGGTGGGAAAGATCAGGAACCACAGACCGGCAACCCATCCAGACAGCGGCGGATGCTTGTCGCTACCCAGACTGAAGGTCTGGCCCCAGTGCCACGTCTCCAGCATATCGCCGTACGGGTCCAGTGATGGATCAGACAGGCTGCGGGCCACAAGCCACGCAATCACATGGAGAACGATGATGCGTGCAGCGACAGACACGAAATCAGTTTCGAGGGCGACAGATCAATTGATCTGACCAGTCTCCCTGACATACTGGCGGTAGTCGTTCAGCTGATCCCGATTGATGGCATCAGCAAGGGGTTGAAGATAAGTCTCCGTCAACGACTGAGCCAGCCCACCGTTGTCTGACAACAGATCGTCCATCAACTCATCTGGATCATTGCCGGAATCGAACAATTGCGCGGGTTTGTGATCATCGACGCGAACCGTCAGTTTGTAGTCGTCCGTGATCAGTGTACTTTGTCCGAACAACTCACTCAGGACACAGTCATGGCCCCGGTGTGCATCGTCATCCCCCGGTTCACGTCGCACGAAGCGAGCCAGCGATTCACCCTGCACCCCAGGTAGCGGAGACGCGCCAGCAATGTCATTAAGCGTAACCGGGACGTCGATCTGCTGCACCAACGCACGGCTTTGCCAGCCTGACCTTTTCTCAAACTCATCCGATGCCGGCCTGACGACGCACGGAACCTGTACGGACTGACTGTAGAAGTTCGCCTTACTCCAGAGCCCATGGTCACCCAGCATCTCGCCATGGTCAGAGGTAAAAACAACCCAGGTGTTGTCAAGCTGATCGGCGGCGGCAAGCTGTTCCAGAATCCTGCCAACCCAGGCGTCAATCAACGTGATATTGGCGTAGTAGTTCACCCGCCATTGTTGTCGCTGCTGCGTAGAAGCCCCGATGATCGACTGACTACCTGCAAGCCGGGCACGCACAATGGGCGATCCGCCTGAAGGTATGTCCGTGATTCCCGGATCGATTGTGGACACGTCATACTGATCACGAAAGGACTGTGGTCCGTCATAGGGATCATGGGGACCGGTAAACTGCACTTGAAGGTAAAACGGCTTGCTTTGGTCATGTTGCGCCAGCCAGCGCACCGCCTCCCGTCCTACCCAGGAATCAATGTCTTCTCCCTCTGGGACCGGCGCAGGTTTCTGTTGCCAGGGTATGGGATCGTTCCCTCGATACGCTTCCTTGACCCAGTCCATGATAAAGGCACGATGTGCCTCAAGTAGTCCCTGACGCGCAAGATGATCCGTGTAATGACAATCCATCCAGCCGGTCTCGATCGGATCATTGATCTCCAGGCAATCATCAAAACCCCAGGCTTTCAGTTTGTCTTCCATCGTGCCGACATGCAGACCAGCCTGGCCGGCCGCACTGTGACGCCACAAATGGGTTTTGCCAATCACAGCCGTACGATAGCCTGCGTCACGAATGTTACGAACGTGACTGGGCCCCTCTTCATCGGCACCACTCCGATTGCTCCACACACCGCTTTGTCGCGGAAGCTGGCCGTTCATCAATGCAGCGCGCGCGGGGACGCATAAAGGAGAATTGGACATGCAACGGGTGAATGTCACACCTTCAGCTGCCAGACGATCCAGGTGAGGGGTCTGCACCTGGTCATTCACAATACCCAGACAATCGCCGCGCATCTGATCCGCGAAGATGTACAGGATGTTTGGCTTTTCAGTCACCTGCTTGCTCCTGTCCTAACCAGAAAGAACCAGAAAAGATTATTTCTCCTGCTTCAGTAACTCCGGGTACTGAGAGAATCGAGTGTCCTGACGGGTCGCCACCTCTATGACCACCACCTCTCCATTGTCGTTGGCCTTCTGCGCTTCAGCGATCGCAGGACCGATACCCTCTGCATTGTCGACGTGAATTCCCTTGGCACCCAGCGCCATGGCCATACCCGCATAGTCACCGCCCTGATTGCCAGCACCGAATTTCTCCATCGCAGTTGGCATCTTGGTGTCATAGCCACCCATCGTTCGATTATTGATCACCAGCGTTGTAATGGGCACCTCTGCACGGACCGCGGTTTCAATCTCGGTTCCCGTATGTCCAAACGCAAGATCACCCATGAAGTTCATGCAGAACTTTGATGGGTCCGCGAGTTTTGCACCAATCATCAGGGGAATCCCGAATCCCAGGTGCGTGGTCTTTCCCCAGCCAATATAACTGAGTGGTGTTTTGCTGGCCTTGTAGAACGGCATGATTTGATCACGAGGATTCCCCGCGTCGTGGGTCAGCACCGTATTGTCATGATCCACAGCTCGATTGATCTCGTGTACAACGCGATACGGGTTCACGGGCGCTTCATCGGAGGTCAGGATCGGCATCCAGTCCTCCAGCCATTCTCGCCGGGTCTGGGTGATCATACTGAGCAATTCGTCATTCCTGGGCCGCCCTGCTTCACCAACCTGGGCTTTCACCTCGTCAATCATCATCTCCAGTGTCAGCTTCGCATCACCAACAAGCCCAAGGTCGATTTCATAGTCCTTGTTGATGTCTTCCGGTGACACGGTGCTCTGAATCATGAACTTGCCATCGGGCACATCCTGTCCGAAGGATGTCCTGGTCAGTGACGATCCCACCGCAAAGAAGGTATCTGAAAGGCCAAGCCATCGGTACACACCTTTCGGTGCCGTTCGATTGGCTGAACCAAGCGCCAGAGGGTGATCATCCGGGAATGCGCTCTTACCCTCCATGGTGGTAATGACGGGTATCTGCATCAACTCGGCCAGTGTCATCAGCTGCGCGGTCGCGTCCGCATACAGTACACCCTGCCCTGCCCAGATGACCGGGTGACGCGCGGAGAGTAACTGAGCAACGGCATCCTTCACATCGTTGCGATTTGGCGCGTACTTCATAGGCTTTGAGGCCTCGTAATGCATCGCGTTTTCTGGGACCTCCTGTGACAGCACATCGCGCTGCATCTCAACCAGTGCCGGCCCAGGTCGCCCCTGTCGAATGGCATGGAATGCCCGTCGCATTTCGCGGGCCGTTTTGGTCACATCATCGATCGATAGTGCAAGCTTGGTGATCTTCTCGTAGTTCCTGACCGCTGAAAAATTCGGTGCAATGCTGTATTTGTCTGTACCGGCACCCTGCGGCAGAAACAGCAAAGGGACACCTTCTCCCCAGGCCTGCGCAATACCGCCAAAGGAGTTCTCCACACCAGGGCCATCCTGCGCCGCGAAGACCCCAACCTGTTTGCCCAGGGTCTGGCGACTGAAACCATCAGCGGCATTGATACCCCCTCGTTCCTGGCGAAACACAATGGGGCGGATATCCACTTTGGCTGCCGCCTCGATCAACGGGTTGGCAGGAAAGCAGGCCATCCAGGTTACACCTTCCGCTTTCAGGCAATGTGCAATCAGATCAAAGCCGTTCAAATGT
>MDTB01032485.1_pt1 | contig 10765 bp, 6 predicted proteins | sample 811161 | NCBI WGS metagenome assembly MDTB01 (sample SAMN05326650, study PRJNA326480) | marine metagenome | isolation source: seawater | place: Mediterranean Sea | collected 2009 | reverse complement strand
TTCCAAAACGTCGAGACCCGCAGCAGCGATTGTTCCGGAGTTCAGTGCCTCAACTAATGCTGTTTCGTCAATCAATGGACCACGAGCGGTATTAACTATGACCGCATGGGGCTGCATTAATGCCAATGTCTGAGCATTCACGGCGTGGTGAGTTTCGTCGTTGTGGGGTGCGTGCAATGAAAGATAGTCCGATCTTGCAAAAAGTTCGTGCAAGCTCACTGGTTCGACGCCGGCTTCAGAAAGGGTTAGCTCGCTTACATAGGGATCGTAGGCGATGACACGCATGCCAAAGGCTTGGGCCCGTCGAGCCGTGCAGCGCGCGACGTTGCCGAACGCAAATAAGCCCAGAGTTTGGCCCATCAGGCGTGGTACGTGGTTAAGTAATGGTCGTCCGGACCACCAGCGCCCGTCTGCTGCCATCTGTGCCATGGTTTTCATACGGCGAGCACTTGCCAGCAGCAACATCATGGCGTGATCAGCCACTTCTTCAATGAAGACATCCGGAACATTGGTCACAACGATCCCAGCTGCTGTGGCCGCTTCGATGTCCACCATATCCACACCGACGCTGCCGACACCGATGACGACACATTTATTGAGGTTGCTGATTAACTCTGCATCGATACGAAAGCCCCAAGAAGTAATGATGGCATCCATATCTTTAACGCCGGCTGCGAACTCTTCGGCGGTTGCCGCTTCTATTTCAATGATCTCTGCATAGGGTTCAAGCGCCTCAAGTTCTAATGCATAGCGAATCTTTACTGCTTCGGGGTTTGCTTGGCGTGGCAATTGAATGCCGATCTTCTTTTTCTCCACCTCGTCCTCCTCTACGCGATTTAGACCTATTTTTGCATGTGCTTGAGGTGCTGTCATTGATCACAGTGGAACATTGACAGGTTGGTGGAATCATCTCGGAATTCCTGTCCGCAACGGTTAGGCTTGTAGTTCCTGATTATATTTTTGCGACTATGTTTGAAGTTTTTAGTACCTCAGCCTCTCTGCCCTGGATGCTCTTGGCGACCATATTCGGCGGCGCGCTAGGGTGGGCTCTGTGTCAATATACGAGCCGGGGGAAATGGCAGCAGCAACTGCAGCAAGCCGAAGCTCAGGGAGGCGCTGAGGCGGCGCAGGAGTTGGTTGCGCTTAAGGAACAACATGCCGAGCAACTGTCAGACATATCCCAGCGCAACGCGGCGTTAACTGCTCAGGTCGACATGCAGAGTCAGCAATTAGCAGAACAGGGGCAACAGCTGCAGCAATCAGAGAGCCAGCTTGCGAAGTTCCAAGCAGATTTTGCAGCCTCCCAAGCGCGTATGCATGAAATGCAGAAAAGCTTTAGCGAAAAAGAAGCCGTATTCGCTCAAAACAGTGCGCTGCTAAAGAAAGAGTTCGAGCTGCTGGCTAAACAAGTGCTAGACCAGCAGGAAACCAAGCAACAGCAGAGCCTGCAGCTTATGCTCAAGCCGTTTCGCGAGCAGATCGGGGAATTCAAGCAGCGTGTGGAGGAAGTGCACAAAAGCGATGTTAAAGAGCGCGCCTCGCTGCTTACGGAAATGCAAAATTTGCAGAAGGCCAGTGAGCGCATTAATGCCGAGGCGGAAAATCTTACTAAGGCGCTGAAGGGCGATAAAAAACTCCAGGGCAATTGGGGTGAATTGGTGCTGGAGCGGGTTCTCGAGGACTCAGGATTACGCAAGGATCATGAGTATTTTGTGCAGTTCTCTGCTCGCGACGAGGACGGACAACTGAAGCGCCCGGATGTATTGATTCGATTACCCGAAGGTAAGGACGTTATTGTCGACGCGAAAGTAACTCTCAGCGCCTATGAGCGCGCTCTGGCAAGTGAGGATGAAGAGCAGAGAGAGGTGTTGTTACGGCAACATCTCCTAGATTTGCGCAATCAGATCAAGCGCCTTAGCAGTCAGGATTATGATCAATTACCAGATGTACGATCACTGGATTTTGTGCTGCTCTTTGTGCCAATTGAATCGGCTTTCAGTATCGCAATGGAAATGGACCCGGGCATGTTTACCGCCGCGTTTGAGCAGCGAATTATGCTTGTGAGTCCTACCACACTGATGCTGGCGCTGCGCATCATTAACAACCTTTGGCGGGTCGAAAAGCAAAACAAGAATGCCTTGGAGATCGCGCAGCGTGCTGGGGCGATGTACGACAAGCTGGCTGGGGTTGTTGAAGAAGTTGATAAGCTTGGTAAGCAACTGGCAACAGTGCAGGGGACATATGATAACGTTCACTCGCGACTGGCCACCGGTAAAGGGAATTTAGTTCGGCAGGTTGAGACGATTAAAGCTCTGGGCGCCAATACTAAGAAAACCATCGCCACCTCCTTGCTCGAGAATTCTCAAGATGACGAATAGGATGCGGCTATCGCGGCTAATTGCCGCGCATATATATGGCCAATGGCTAGATACCGTTGGCCAGCGCTGAGCCTGTGTTACAGCCGCGTCAGCCTGCGCCGGCTGACTATTATCAAAATAATCTGCAGCAGGCGTTCAGCTTCGTACTCGAGCGCTACGCGGATATGTTGTCAGCAGATGATGTTGATCGGCTGCAGCAATTTCTCGGTGCCAGTGCCGATGCTCAGCGTTTGCTGGCGCGTTTGCTGACTCGTGCTGGACCGTATTTTCTGCGTTCCACTCTGGACTATGCAGAGGTCTCATCCCCGGATGATGCTGTTGCCGAATTACGTCAGCGTGGCTTGATTTCTTTCCAGTCGGGCGCTGCAGATCGGCTGATAAAACTGTATACCAAGAATGCGCTGTGCGAATGCTTCAACGTAGCAGCAACGATACGGAAATTACCCAAGCAACAGATTATCGAGCATTTGCTTGGTCGCTACACTGATCGTCAATTGGCGCAACGCCTTGGTGCTTTGCAAGGGTGGGTGCGTTTGCGTCATCTGAGTCTCTGGCGGCTGTCGCGATTGTTGTTTTTTGGCAGCACTAGCCAAGACTGGTCAACATTTGTACGAAAGGATCTAGGCCAAATTCGTTATGAGGAGCTGCCACTCTCGCGGCCTCAGTACCAGGACGCGGCGGCTCTCAGCGAGCGTCTTTTAGCCCAACATCTGCAATATCTGTGTTACCGGCTGGATGAATATCCACAACTTGCGCGAGCACTGTTTAGTGCACTCACTGAGGCTATGCATGATAAGAGCACCGGGGATCGATTGCAGCGCTGTGCGTTGCTGTTGGCTCACTGGGTCGAGCGGAACCTGTGCCCAGATCTGGCGTTGCGGGTTTACGAGTTAACCAATAAGCCGCCAGCAAGAGAGCGTCGAGTCAGAATTTTGCAGCGTTTAGAGCAGCCGGAGGCTGCTGAATCTTTACGTCAGGAGATTCTCAATGCACCGCTATCGGCGAAAGAGCGGGTATTTGCCGAGCGCTTTGGGCGCCGCGGTGCGGGTTTTCAACCGCCGGTTACAGAGATGCGTATTCGCGGACCTTACGACTCCATTGAGGAGTACGCGCTTACCGAGCTCGTACCTGACAGTGGTTGGGGCGTACATTGCGAAAACTCATTGGTCAGGTCGTTAACGGGACTGCTGTATTGGCCGGTTATTTTTGCCGACGTAGACGATGCTTTTACCAATCCATTTCAGTCTGCGCCCCACGATCTGTTTAACGAGGACTTTTGCCAACGGCGCAGGGTGCTACTGAGCAAGCATGAGCGGAGCCTGAGTGATGATTCAGAGTTGGTAAAATTTCTAACCCGCACCGTGCAAGCAAAAAATGGCACTGCCAATCGTTTGGTGAATTGGACCTTGCTGCAAACTGTGCCGCTAGAACAATGGCTTGAGGCGGTGCCGGTCAGGGTTATTAGAGCGTTGTGCCAGTTCCTTATTCGTAACCTTGGGGACTACCGCAGTGGCTTTCCTGACCTCTTTATCTGTTACGGCCCGGATGATTTTGAATTTGTCGAAGTTAAAGGCCCTAATGATCAGCTGCAGCCCCAGCAACGTGCCTGGTTTAGGGTGTTCGAGGAATTAAAATTGCCCGCTCGAGTATTAAAGCTAAAGCCTCAGTGATGGAGCGCCTGGCCGTTCGACAGTTAGCAGAGTTTGTATTTCGCCAAGGCGACTTGCATCCCACGCGAGAAGGCCGCGGGGTCGAGGCCCAAGAGGGCATTGAGTGCCAACAAAAGGTGCAGGCATCCCGACAACAAGGTTCAGCGGCATTCGCGGCTGAAGTCAGCGTTCGCTTGGATATGCAGATTGACGGTGTGCAGACGCGTCTTGCCGGGCGTGTAGATGGGTTGTTTCGATCAGATCAGCGCATCTGGCGTATTGAGGAATATAAAGCCACCCGAGCTTTAGACGTAGCGCTCAATCCCGTGGATTGGGGGCAATGCTTGATCTACGCTGGATTACTATGCACCCAAGAGTCCATAGAGCGCATCGAACTCGCGGTAGTCTATGTTCATCCTGACACTCTGGCAGAACAGGTTTTTGAACGCTCGGTTTGCGCAAAGACCGCCCAGGGAAGTTTGGCACTGGCGCTGTTGTGTTTCGAGGTACGGCAACGCCGGCATAGACTGCGATGCGAGGCTCGTGAGGCTTGGATGCAGGCTCGCGACTTTCCCTTCCAACGTTATCGTTCGGCGCAGCGATCGGTGGCGCGGAGAGTTTACCGAACCCTAGCAAATGGCGAGCACTTGCTGTTGGAAGCACCGACGGGTTCGGGCAAAAGCATGGCGACCATTTTTCCGGCCCTAAAGTACCTGCAACCGCAGCAGCAATTGTTTTTCCTTACAAATCGTACCACTGGCGCCGAGGCGGCTCTGAACAGCGCTGGGCTTGTAGCCGATACATCGAAATATCTGAGTGTGGTGCAACTTACTGCGAAAGAAAAAATTTGCCAAACAGATGGCGTGGCGTGCGAGCCTCAAGATTGTGGGCGCTGCAAAGATTATTTCTCGCGCGCACCGTATGCGGTCAATGAGCTTCTGCAGCGGGGTATTGTTGATCGGTCTACGCTGCAGCAAGTCGCGGACGAATTTAGCGTCTGTCCTTTTGAGTTGAGTCTAGATCTAGCGGTTTGGGCTGACATGATTATTGGCGACTACAACTACCTACTCGACCCCTTTGTTAAGTTGCAGCTATTTGCGGATACAGGGCGCAGTCTTTTACTGGTTGATGAAGCCCATCAACTAAGCGGTCGCGTTTCTCAAATGCTCAGCACAGAAATAGCGATCGACAACAAGGCCGCCTTGCTGGAATCGCCCAGCGACGACTTTAGTCATGCTGCGAATGAAGTGTTTAGCGTCATTCGCGGCCTTGCTCAGAGCGCAGGGGGCGATGGGACACGGGTTATTGAGCGGCCTTTGCAACTAGAAGCCGCAGCCCAGCGTCTAGTTGAGGCCGTAGAGGCTTTGCAATTATTCGACGACTTGGATCCTAAATCGTTGGAGCTGTATTTTGCCTGTTTGCGCTGGGTGCGGAGCCTCGAGTGGTTTGAGGAACGGGAATATCAGCATCTGAGCTTCGAACACGCTCAGGGCTATATGATTCAACGCCTGTGTCTGGACGCTAGTGCCTATATCAGCGACGTGGTACATGGACATGCGGCCAGCATTCGATTCTCTGGGACGGTATCGCCGTTGGCCTTGTATCAGCGGTTGCACGGCTGTGCCGAGGACCAAGATGAGCGCGCGGCTTCTCCCTTCAGCGCAACGCAGAGTGCTGTACTTGTCGTGCGCGACATACCAACCTATTTCCGCCGACGCAGCGGCAGTCTGCCGATGTTGAGTGAATTGGTGAACACTCTAGTGGAGGCACGCGCTGGACGTTATCTGATTGCTTTTTCCTCCTACAGTTACCTCGATGCTTTTGCCCAGCAACACAGTGCCTTGGGTCATGTCTTTCGCAGTCAAAGCAGTGCCGACAGCGCTGCAGATATGCAGGCGCACAAGGACTTTGTGCTGGGCGCGACGTCAGTAGTCTTTGGCGTCGTTATGGGTGGCAGCTTTAGTGAGTCGGTAGAATTTGGCGTGGGCCAGTTATCGGGGGTCATTGTTGTCGGCATTGGTTTGCCACCACCAAGCCTGCAGAAGGATCTGGTGGCCAAACATTTTGATGTAAGCGCGGGTCCAGGGTGGGGGCAAATGGTTGCCTACACGCAACCTGCGCTGACCAAGGTGATTCAGATGGCCGGACGCTTGGTGCGCTCAGAGGATGATCGCGGCATTATTTGTTTAGTCGATGAGCGTTTTTTGCAGTCGCAAGTTCAAGGGTTTCTGCCGGCCCACTGGGAGAGCAAAAATGTGCCGTTACAGCAGGTTAAATCTGTAGTTAGCGCCTTCTGGCGAATGACATAGCGCGAGCCGATCAGTAAGCTTGCGCCATGACTCGCCGTACCAAAATAATCTGCACCATCGGTCCCGCTACCACCAGCTTTGAAGCGCTCAAAGAGCTCTATGAGGCAGGGATGAATGTGGTGCGCCTGAATATGTCCCATGCTGATCACGCGACGTCGTTAAAGATCATCAACTGGGTGAAAACGTTAAACCGACAAATTCCGTACCCGATACCTATACTGTTAGATACCCAAGGGCCGGAAATTCGTACTGGCGTGTTGGCAAATCCAATGCGACTCAACACCGGTGATGTGGTAACCCTGAGTGTGCGCGACTCTGAACTGGTCGAACAGAAGTCGATACAAGTAAATTACGGCGAACTTGTTGATGTGATGGACGTGGGCAGTACGATTACTGTGGATAACGGCCTGATGAACTTTAAAGTGCTGCAGAAAAAAGACCATCAATTGACCTGTGAGGTCATAGATGGGGGTACCTTGGGTAGCCGTAAGCATGTCAATCTGCCTGGCGTCAGAGTTAATTTGCCCGCGATTACGGCAAAGGACGAACGCGATATCCAGTTTGGTCTTGAGAACGACGTGGACTTCATCGCTTTGTCGTTTGTGCGTAGCCCTGATGATGTAGCACAGCTGCGTAAGTTACTTGGTAAGAAGCAACAGTCCATCAAGATTATTGCCAAAATCGAAGACCGCGAAGGGGTAAAGAATATCCACGACATCGTGGCTTTGTCCGACGGCATCATGGTGGCGCGGGGTGATTTAGGCATTGAGACGGACATTACCGACCTGCCGAACATCCAGCGGCGCTTGGTGCATGCCAGCGCTAAAGGCGGGGTGCGATGTATCGTGGCAACCCACTTACTTGAGTCTATGATCGACAATCCCATTCCTACGCGCGCCGAAGTAACAGACGTGGCCAATGCCATCTACGAGGGTGTTGATGCTGTCATGCTCTCCGGTGAAACCAGTGTTGGCAGTTATCCGGCGCGCTGCGTCGAACAGCTGGATAAAATTGCTAAAAACGCAGAGCGTTTTCCGGGCTTGGGGTATGAGAAGGCGCTGACGGTGAATGTCGACAAGCAACACGTAGCGGTGCACGCGGTGGCCTTGGCCGAGGCGCTAAATGCTGAGGGCATCGTAGTGATTACTCGCCGTGGTTTGACCGCTGACTATGTCACGACCGCGCGGCCCCAGAGTGTGCCGATATTTGCCTTTACAAATAACAGTCAGACGCGACGGCGGCTAGCCCTTAACCGTGCAGTGCGTGCCCATCGTATCGCTTTCAGTAGTGATCCAGAAAAGACACTGCAGCGCTCTTTTGATCTGTTGCGGGAGCGAGAGGGTTTGAATAAGGCCTGTAAGCTAGTGGTGATATCAGACGTGCTGGCTAATCAACCCACGGAAGCGATTCAAATTCGCAATCTCACCTGAAGTGAGCAGTTGACTAGAGGCTGCTGAGCATGCGAGCGGCTGCCAATAGCAGCATCACTGCAAAGAAGCGCTTTAATTTATCGGCGGGAACGCTCTGGGCATAGCGGACACCGAAAGGTGCTGTAATGACCGCGCCGCCAATGATGGGGAGCAGCGCCTGCACGTCAATCCAGCCCAACATTGCCAGATCAGTTGGCGACTCGGACGAAATGGCATAGGAAAAAGCACCAAATAACGCCAGCGGAACGCCCAGTGCACTAGCTGTGGCTGTTGCTCGGTGGGGTGGAACATTAAAGTAAGTCAGGGTCGGTACTAGAATATTGCCTCCGGCTATGCCCACTAATGCGGAGACGCAACCCGCGACCGCACCAATGATCGCGCTCAGACCAGTGCCGGGTAATTGTCTGTTTGGTGCGGGTCGCCATTGCCAAAACATGACTGCGGCAACCATTAGAAAAAAGCTGCCGAAAAATAGTTTTAGCAATGGAATTGGCAACATTGGCGCCAAATAACCGGCAATCGGGCTGCCAATGATGAGTGTTGGAAGTAATCGCCGCACAGCAACAATATCCACTCGACCTGCACGAATTTGGGTGATCGCAGCGGACATCGTGGTAAATACGATGCATGCCAGAGATGTAGCAACGGCAACGATTAGCGTGTGTTCCGGGTTATGGCGATTAAACTCGGAAAAATAAATGGCCAGAGCAGGAACAATGACAATGCCTCCACCGATCCCTAGCAAGCCGGCGAGGAAACCGCTACTGATTCCTAGGCCGAGACAAAAAACTATAAAGAATATTGTTTCCAAGGAGACTGTTTTTTCCGTTAACTCTCGGACAACATAAAGCACTGTAATCCAAAAGAGCAACATGGAAGTTATAAGAACTAACATATTTCTGCTGCTAATGGCCTTTGCCCCTCTTGGATATGGCGCAGAGGTCATATTGGCCAATGGTGATCGTTATATCGGTGAGGTGGTTGACGGAGTACTAAGCGGTAAGGGCACGTATATCTGGGCCGTAGGCGACCGTTACGAGGGCAATTTCGCCAATGATCAGCCCGATGGTCTCGGTACATATACTTGGATAGATGGCCGCGTCTATGAAGGTCAATTTGCCAACGGCTGGCGCCAAGGTCAGGGGCAGCTGCGCTGGGCTAATGGCGATTTTTACCAAGGTGCGTTCGTTGCTAACGCCATGCATGGCGCCGGTACCTTTATCTGGGCCAATAAAGATCGCTACCAAGGCGAGTTCGCAAATAACAGGCGTGTTGGACGCGGCGTTATGGTTTGGCATACCGGGCAGTCCTATGACGGTATTTTTGAAAATGACCGCATGCATGGCCAAGGTCGCTTAAAGTATGTTGACGGCAGGGAATACCAAGGTGCCTTTGTCGCGGGGCTCAAGAGCGGTGAGGGTACATTTAGCTGGCCTAACGGTAATCGTTATGTCGGGAGTTTTGCACAAGATCAACGCTCAGGTAGCGGGGTTTTTTTGTGGCGCGACGATACGGTGTATCGGGGGCAGTTTAGCGGCAATAAGCAGCATGGCTATGGCGTGAAAGAGCTGCTCAACAATGTGTCAGAACTGCAAGTCTGGCGAGAGGGTGAGATCGTTGGCTCCACGCGGATCGCGGAGAATGAGTATTGCGTATTGCAGCACTTGCAACGAGCGTGGATGTTCTCTGCCACAACCTGTGTTAACGGCCTGGCCCACGGCAAGGGTGTGGCCGTGAGTTTGGATGGTGATTTTGTCGTTGCAGACGGTGTGTTCGTGCTGGGGCAATTTGTCGCTGGGGAGTTGATCGAGATACCACCCAAAGTGACCAGCATGCGGGTAGGCAATTCCAATGGCTGAGGGCTTTCAACTGCCTGGTTACACCGTAACCCGAACCTTGCGCGATGGTGCTGAGGAACTAGCTTTATTGGGCTATCAGCAAGCCCTTAATAAGCGTTGTTTCATTCGTGCGGTGCGCGGGTCTACTGCCCAAGGTCTTATGCGGACCGAAGTGGAGGTGCTCAACGGGTTTACTGATCCCAAGCTGCTGCAGCTTATCGATCATGGTCAGTGGGGAGACTGGCATTACAGTGCCGTTGAATATGTGAGTCAGGGACGCCTGGCCGATCTTCTGCAGCAGGGTCTATCTCTGAAACAGTTGATGCGAGTTATCAAAGCCGTCGCCCGCGGCTTACAGCAGTTACACGACGCGGGTTTTGTGCATCACGGTGTGTCTGCAGAGCACGTATTTATGCGTAGCGATGGCACAGCAGTGCTTGGGGGTTATCAGTGGTGTTCGCAGGTCGATAGCCAACACCCCAAGTCCAATCTGTTGTTAGAGCATCTCGCGCTGTCAGGCCTCTGCAGTCCCGAAGTATTGCTTGGTGAACGGAGCCAGGCGGCCAGCGATTACTTTAGTCTAGGCGCTGTGCTCTATCAGGCATTGGTAGGTCAGCTACCTTTCAATGCTGCGTCGCAAAGCGAATTGTGCGAGCAAATTACTCAGCGGCCGTTTCCAGCGCTGCCCCAACAGTTTGCATTTATGCGACGACTATTAGAAAAGCTGCTTGCAGCTAACCCAAGCCAAAGAATCGGTAATTACCACGAACTGCTCGATCATCTCGATCAACTGACTGCGCAGCAGGATTGGCCTGCAATCATGCTGCGCAATGAGGATATTGCGAGCCAAGAAGTTCGCGCATTGGGTGGCAATTTACTGACCACGGACGGAGATGGCCGGCCAAGTAAGAGAACCCTGCGCCGAAAGCGGCGGCAACGGCGCACTGCCGTGGGGTTTGTTGCTGTGGTTACATTGTCTCTCGCATTTGGCCTAAATTATGTCATCCAGCCGACCAGTATACTCAGTGTTGATACGCTGGCGGCTTCCCTAGGACTGGCAGAAGACCCGGAGCTTTTAGCAGCCTGGGATGAGGCACAATCATTGCGCCAGGATCCTAACCAGGGTCTTACCGCAATTGTGGCGGCATATCAGCGAGTGTT
>MDTB01022778.1_pt1 | contig 10765 bp, 2 predicted proteins | sample 811161 | NCBI WGS metagenome assembly MDTB01 (sample SAMN05326650, study PRJNA326480) | marine metagenome | isolation source: seawater | place: Mediterranean Sea | collected 2009 | reverse complement strand
TGCTTCATCGCCTGTTACAACTTCAATTTCCTCAAGTTCAAGCATATCTTCATCTGATAAATCTTCACTTTCAGAATCTTGAGGGTCAGAGTCGTTGTCACTTGTAGCCGCCACAGGCGCAATACTATTTTGCGCTGCATTAATAATATGCGCTCGGAAAGATTCCCGCTGATTTGGGTCTGTGGTAAGTCTTTTATAATCATCCTCGATAACGGGAATAATCTTTTTAAGAACATCAGCCAAAACATTGATACCAGTTGAAGAATGAGGTGCTTTTTCTGCATCTTCAGCTTCAGCGATAATCTGTCGGATGTGTTTTCTTAGCTCAAGTTCTTCATTTGACTTGGCTTGGGTACTCTCATTGATAACTTTTTTAAGTTTTTTAGAAATATACTCCCTGAGCATAAGTTCTTCAATAAATTCTTTTCTGTCAATTCTCATTCTTGCTACGCTCCCACATTATAAGTTTTTTGTGGTCCACCTTTACCGCCAAAGTTGTCTGTTTTAAAATCATCTTTTCTCATAACAGTAATAATTTTCATGGTGTCTGGACCTTTTTTCATATCTAATACGCCGATGACATTGAGTGCTGGCACTTGCTGCGACTTGCCTTTCATTCTGATATGAAAAGCTTCATCATTTGATAGTTCACCATTCGCATAGTCATTCATAATTAGTCCTATTGCTCGGTCAACCGCCCCAATAATTGCATCTTTTGAAATTTTATGCCCTTTGCCGCTCTGTTGATGTCGAAATCTTCGCTCTTCTCCGTGCTTTGTCGGCTCAAGTTCTAAATCTTCGATATCGATGCGGACTTTGCCGACTTTAATCATTTGTGATTTGCCACCAAAGTTTTCATAACCTTCCATTTGAGCAGTCTTGTATGAAGTGCCGGGATATTTTTTCATAACCTTTAAAAGTTTATCAACTGGCAGTTCAATATTGACTGTCTCCATTTCGTTTTCTTCACTTAATTCTCGTAAAGCAAACCAACGGTGGTGACCATCAATAATGTGTTCGTCGGCAGAAACCATTACTGGCTTTCCAGTCACAAGGTCAATTTCGCCTGCACTATGTTTTTCCATCATTGATTGGACTTTTTCTAAATTAATTTCTTTTTGGATTGGTATCAACTCACCGACTTCCATTTTGCTTTTAAAAACATCCACGTTTTTCTCTTTTAACCAGTCAATAAAATTTTGCATATCATCAGACTTTACCTGTGGAAGTTCTGCCCGTGGCAGTCCAAGACCTTGGTCGAGATGTTTAACCCCTTCTTCTGGCTCTTCATCTTCTCCACCGCCGAAAAGCCCTTGTAAAGCCTGCTGAACAGCGGTTATCGGGTCTTCTTTTATCATATTCATTGTTGGCATTTTAACTTGTCCTCGATTTTTCTTATTTAAACGCTCTTGTTCATCGTTTTCGGCTTCGGTATCAAGGTCTGCCCAAGCTCCTTTTTTCTTTCCACCAACGTGATGACCCTCAATACTTCCAGTCGCCATTGCATTTGCAACTTCATCGACTTTTTCATCGTCGTCATCATCTGTATCAACATTCGTCTCGACATTAACATTTACATTAACTTCTGTATCGTCTTCGTCATCATCTGAGACTTTCTTAATGCGCTTCGGTTGTGGTTTGGGTCCGCCCAACTGCCCGTCAGGAACAGCTTCGTGGTCAACCCTTACAGCTTCCATAATCAATTCGTCTATAACATCCATCCAGTTTTCGCTAATATTCTTCTTTGCAGCTTTTGCAGCAGCTTTCTCCGCCTTCTTTCTTTCTTTTTCTGCCTTCTTTGCAGCTTCTTTTTCTTCTTTGGCTTTTTCTCTTGCCTTTTTATCGACAGTATCTTCTGTGTTTTCAGTGCTAACTATTTCCCAAGCAGCCTGAATATCCTCAGAGCTTTTTAATGGGACGTTTTTTTTGAATTCTTCAATATTTCCATCGGCGATAAGCCTTCTCATTTGCGTACCAGACACACCACCGCCGAACATCGGTGTATTAACCTCTTCGACTTCAATTTGGTCAAGACCTTTTTTGGCTAGGAAGTTTTTTAAACCACTAAACCTTTGGTCGTTGGCGTCCTTCTCACCTTTGCCAACAAGAACAGTGTCTCCATTGCTCAATGTTGCGGCAAAATCATATGTAACTTTGACAGGAGATTCGTGACTGGCAATTTGAGGAATAATCTTACCAGCCATACCGTTTGCTTCAGCATACAATTCCCACATTTGTAGTGATTGCCTCTTTGAAACTTCAATTTTGTTTGAACCATCCTGAGAATAACCCTCTCGTTCCAGAGGTGAAATGAGAACGAAAACTTCATCAGCCCCACCTTTAGTAATCAGATGTTCAGCCCCCATATAATGTCCAGCGTGTGGTGGTTTAAACCCACCCGGAACAATGCCCACACGACGCCCAGAAGGAGCTTCTGCGATGACTTCTTTCTGTAGGGCAGGCATTTTACCTCTCCCGTATTTAAAGATGCCTAGAATCTGATTTGCGGGCGCGAAATTTCCTGTAAATTTATAAGTAATTCCATCCCAATCAAAGACAAAGCCCTCGGCAGCCGTAGATACATTCTCTGCATTACCGATTTTTTGAAGGTGTTTTGCCATAACGTTCATAACATCATCTCTACCAGAATTTTCAATTGCATCAATAGCTGTTTTGACCTCGCCTGCAAGACGCTTTACTTCCTTTTCGTTGTCGAGGATAAAAGCACTTTGTAAGCCACGCAACATTTCAACTGAAAAGTCGTGAACAATGCTCTCTAGGGGGGCAATAATATTGCCCATAATCTTCTTGTCCTGCTTTACGAATGCAGAGACCGCCTGTTTAGTGGCAGGGTCAAGACCTTTTGTTACGGCAGTAACAGTAGCCCCTTCTGCTCTGAGTAATCTTTTAACAAGAAGCTTTTGACGCTCAAGGTCAAGTGAAGGAAACTTCTCTTCAACCATTGGAGTTATCTTAGAAACAATATATTCTCCGATAGTGCTCTTATCAGAAAGACCAGCCGATGAAATTAACTTGTCAAGCCTCGCCTCTGCCTCTCTTAGTGCAGCGTCGTTATCAAGCCTCTGAAGCGTTTTAAGCGCATTCATCTGTACTGTGAAGTCTTCGGCTGCTTGCGACTGCTGTACGCTCTCTAACGCGCTCTGAAGCACCTCTACATTCTTGGAAACATCACTATCAACAACTTTACCAGTCTCTCTGTTGAACTCAGAGTGACCTTGCTGGTGAATTACCAAGGACCGTGTGTCATAACTAATGACATTTGGATTGGCAGGGTCCATTATCTCTGCGTTATAATAAATATTTGCGTCTTCGCCGAAGATTTTAACTTGTACTTTGGTATCCATTTGAGCTACAACTTGCTCGAATGCAGCGAACGCTTCATTAAATGCTGTTTCTAAAGCACCACGGTCTGCAAATTTTGCAGCCAAAGCTTGTGCATTCATACCACCTTGTTTAATATTACTTTTATTTCTAGCAGCCTTGGCTACACCTTCCTGTACAGAGTAAGATAAATAAAGATTTTGACCATCGGTTTTCTCTGTACCGACAAGTTCTCCGCTACTGGCAGTATTCAAAATCTTTCTCAGTATTGAAAAAGGCATATCAGGGTTGTCATAAAGGTGGTTCAAGTGTCCATATAAACCACCTTCCAATAAAAGTTGGCTCATAATTTACTTTTTCCTCTTTTTCGCACTCTGTTCTTCAAGCACTTTTAATTGCTCTTCGAGAGTTGTAACTTGCTCTTCCATTCTTCTCATATATCTTCTGATTTCTTTTAAATTGTGTCGTGCCAGTTCGACTCTTCTAGAGTCTCTTTGGCTACGGATACGGATACTACCAAGTGCCTCTTCAATTGACTGCAAGTAAGCCTTCCAGTCTGGTCTCTTGTTTTCATCTAGTAAAAACTCTCTTGTCATTTTTCTGAGGTCAATCATATACGGATTCTCCTATTGTGTGATACTACTCTATAAGTAGTTAATCACAATCAATCTTGCCCTTGGATACCATATAGGGGGTACCTTTTCTCAAATTTTGTCCGCCTTCGCGCCCAATGGCAAACGGAACTTGTTGAAGATTGTTTAACAACTTGCTAGCTGCTACATACTCAGCAGTGTCATAATTTACATCACAGATTGTATAATCTTTTTCGTCATCAGGACAAGGACAACCACAATCAACAAGGGTTATATACGCTTTTGAAGTCACCACAATAGGTGCTGGGGCACAATCAGAGTCATTGATGGTAACGGACCACTGAATTTCGTGCGGTCCAATTCCGCGAGTTTCTAAATCAACACCGCGTGTGTTCACTGATAAGATTGAGCCACTAACAGAGGCGGTTAACCAAGCTGGCTTGCTTACCAATGCATAAGTGACTGCCACTGGCACATTGGTTGGCTTCGTGGGAATACATCCTGTGTATTCTGAAAGGTCTATATCCTGAGTATCATCTATGCAGATGCTTTTATCTGGGGAACTGAGACAGGGTGTTGGTGGACATCCAGCTAATTCAGTCTCCAGTGTTACGCCACCAACAGAGCATTTAACACCGTCCGTTCCACTACCCCAATCTGCATCTTGAGGGTTACCACTCAAAATACCTTCTTGATTCTCAGAAACAACCGCATATTGGTAAAATACATTTGGTGCGCAGAACACAGTGCTTGGCAAGTCACTATCAACATAAAAATACTTGCTAGTGATAGAATCAAAGTTTTGATTATTCGTACTATCTGATAAAATTTGAACTTCAATATTTTGCCAATTGTCTTCACTCTTTCTTCTTCTGTACAGACGGTATTTGACTACATTATCGGCTGCATCGACTGCTGACCAGTAAACTCTCGCAGAAGGATGTTCTACTGCACTAAAACCGCATCTAAATGCTGTCGCATTAGTGCTAGTGGTATTGTCAAAGTTTGCACCCGTAGTAATTGTAGTATTACCAGCCGAGCCCACCACTACTTGTTTCAGAACCAGTTTTCCATCTGAGAAATCTTTTGAACCATCATTATATCTTTTGCCTGCACTATCATAAGCGAAGATTGTTCCGGCGTGCCCATTGGCACTCTCAATTAATGTTGCTAAATTCTCAGCAGCAGCAGCTCTTGAGGCTCCTGCGGCGAACTCTTGATTGGATGCATTAGGTGAACCAGAATTTTTAATCTTGTATGTCTTCGTGGTACCCGCCGTGTTGATAATAGCAATCGTACCGTTATTTACATCATCGAATTGTGTCGCTCCGAATACCAAGGATGCTTCAGCCGCCACACCATCACAATCTGAAGAACAAATTTCAGGAATTGGATTTTTAGGCGCAGGGCAGCAAGGAATTGCAATGGTTTGTTCTGTAGATTGTACACAAAATTCTGTCCCTATCGTTTGTTGTTCGCCATCTTCAGAAAATGATACTACATCATTTGTTTGACAAATCACAATAATATACTTGTAGGATATATCTGAGCTACAGCAGTTATCTGGAGCGGTGACAGACAAATCTTTAAACATCATTTGTCTTTCAGCTTCCCCGAGACCGAGCAGAGGAATAACGGCTTTTTCGCCATCAGGATTTGTAATGATTTGAGGCGAATCTTTCGCTGTGTTCCAAGCTGTACCATCCTCGCTAGGACTTGCTTTCCTCAAAATCCGAGCCTCTGTCAAAGTTCCTTTTGGTTTTGTAAAGGAGAGTTGTACAATTCCATATTCCAGACTGTTACACTCGCCAGTTTCTGCTTTTAGGGTTGCTGATGGCGGCGTATAAGTAACTTGAATTGTTGATGAAGCTATGCACCCAGATTCATTTTCAACTGTATATTCAAAAGTAACTGTTCCAATATAATCCATTGGAGGCTGAAATTGCCATTGACCCGTAAAATTATTTCCTGTTGGTAATATACCACCAGAGTCTTCCGGTCCAACAAAAATTCCATTGCTTGTGCGCTCCTGTGTATAGGATACATTGGTAATCGTAAAAGTTAATTTTTCGCAAGCATCGGGAAAACCAAGAGTGTTCTCTTGAGTGCAGATTGAATTGCCACCCTTAAATCTTGAATTGGCAGTTATAGCATTTCCAGAATCGCCAGAGACTGTTATTAAAGTGTTTCCGCAAACTGTAAATTCGTCTGTTGAGTTTGCAGGGGTGTTCCCTTGAGTGATAGTAATAGAGTGACCGGGACTTTCAGAAGCAGCATTACCGCTGGAAATCAAAACTGTACTTCTTCCGACACCGTGTATTTTGTCTCTTAAAGCGTTTGCAACAGTTTCAGTGTTCAGTCCATTTGTATTGACATAATACGTGCGTGTGCTAGCATTATCAGAACCGCCACTGGAGTTGAAGATAAAAGTATAAGCTACGTTTTTATAGTTAATCAGTTTAATACTTGCGTTATTCGCAGGTATACCAGTAAAAGTTATTTTTGCCGTTGCTGCTGTGTTTGAGCCACCGTGAGGTGCCGCAGCAAACGGATGATAAACCTTTGCAAAGAGATTTGTTGTTTGATTAACATTTTTCTCTGGAATGGTAACCGACTCTGCTGTGGGCGTGTGACCACAACAAACAGGATTATAAGAAGTGGTGGCTGAGACTTCCCCACAATCATTCTCAGCGACAACCATATATGTCACAGGTGGTAGCCTACGGTCAGGGCAACAATTTTTATATTCAATTGGGTTCGTATCTATCCAAGTAGTCTCATTAGGTCCAGCCTTTGCCACTAATTGCCACTGCGAAGGTATTCTTTTTTCAAATTGTGCTTCTAAGATGCCTTTAATTTGACCTTCGGAGGCAACTTCACCATCAACAATGTTGCGTTTAGCTGCTTCGCGGTGAGCATCTTGTTTCCATGCCTGAGTCGGGTCGATTGTATCCAACACATCGGCTAAAGTAAACGGCTCAACAAGTCGATAAATCTCGTATCCCGTCGCGCCCGATGATTCTGTCCACGACAAATTGACGAACCCTTCTCTTCCCGATACATAATTTTCATCCCAACAGTTGCAAGGATTAACAGTCGAAGAAGCCGTAAAAGAGCCCGGTACAGGACAATCACAGCAGTCTTTGGGCACAACTTTTGCAGCGTTATTTGACGCTACCGAACCAAACAAGGCAATGTGATTTGAAACAGATAGAACATCAACAATATCCAAGTAGCTATCATCATCTTCAGCACTGAATACTTTTATTTTGTTTCTATAAGAAGTTTGAGTGGCGGAATCTGCCCACGTTGTGGTGCGACCCCAGCCTGCTCCAATGTAAAATAAAACTTCTTCCCAGTCATCGATATCAACGACACCATCACTATCGATGCCCGTACCAGTCCAAGTAATTCCGTCACCGCTGTTATAAGAAATCGGCGTAGCCAAATCATCATTTGTAACCAATCTAAAGGATTTAATGCTTGGTTTTCCATTGAAGCTACTCATATTAACAACAATTTTTGTTAATATTCGACTCTCTCCATCACAAGTTGGTGGAATGCAGTTATAACCCACACGATTAAACTGAGTGTTAATATAATTTCCGTTATTATTTTCGGCTGCACTAAAAATATTAGCTGTTGACAGACCCCATACAATTGGGAAATTTAGAAGTGTTGACGGTTGTGCCATTTGCATATAGACTGGTGAGCCCATATTGGATGCTGCTCTCCAAGAAGAGACTTGCTCGCCAAACTGCAAAGCCACATCGCCGGTATATGTCGGGTCAAGGGTTGTGCCGTGCAACCAATTTCTTTGATGAGTTTCAGAAACTGCTTGTCCGATATCATTTCCATAGTTAGGGGCATAAACTACGCCATCGTGCGTTCCATTATCACCAATGTTCTGAACATTGTAATTGCCAAGCTCCACTTTATAACCATCAATACAACACGTAGATTGATACATAAGTGTAATAATTCTTAAATGGTCGTGCCCTTGCACGGGCTCAAATTTATCGCCAATCCAAACCCTTGAGAGGCACTCTTCTGGTTCTTTTAGTTCTGGACAGGGGCAAGGCTCACAGTCTGTTGGCTGCAATTTATTTGTGCATATGATTTGACTAAGCAACCCTTTAGCAACCTCCGAGGATGCAACTGTCGCTGCCGTGGTCAAAGGGGTTGTTGTACCATTACGAGAGCCATTTATTTTTAAGTTCAATAGAGTAGTAACGGCATCTGTTATATCTAACCATCCTTTGCCGTTGCCGTCTAAAGTTTCCATCCAACTATTGGCAACGCCGCTGTTATCTGTTAAATCCCACAAGCCTGCTGCGTGACTCAGAGACAAACGTGTTATAATTGCCTCTACATCGGTCATAGAAACTACTCCGTCACCTGTAGAATCTCCATTATACGTGTTCAGTGGAGTTCTTTGACGTGTAGCTTCATTTAAATAATATGTTGCCAGCACAGGGTGAGGCGCAGAAGGTGTGTTAATCTTCGCATTGCTGGTAACAAGGGCTGCACTAACTGACCCAAAATTTTGAGTCGTTCCGGCTGAAGCGTGATTACTGATTGTAACCTTCACAAATTCAGTGGCAGAAGCTTCCGATGGTAGTACTTTATTAAAATCGCCTGAAGCACTGTCATAAAAGTGCCCGACAACCCAAATATTCCCTGTCTTATCAACAGAGATATAGTTTAAAAATCCTTTTGACCGAGGGTCGGTAAACTCAGCTTTGAACTTCTTATTTGAATCACTGTTTGGAATCGCCTCACCGTGCTTATAAAGACCAGCGGTCATCCCAAGAGAGCCAAATCCAGATAGTTTAAATTGATAACCAAAGACACTCTCTGATGATTTATAACTTGCCGTCACTACAACGCTTCCAGACGCAGCCGAAGCTGATGTTGTTACTTCGGATTCGCAACAATCGCTTTCGCATTTACTACAATTTGGACCATCGCTATAATAGGGGTGACTATCATCTGCCAATTGTCTACAAAACTTTTCCGCAAGATACCCTTCTAACTCTTTTATTTCTTCAATGTTTAATTGCTCATCGTATAAAATACATTCAGACATTTTTAAAGTCAGAGCCGCAGCGGTGGTGGCAGAATCTCCACCAATTTTTGTATTAAGGTTGGAAATGCCAACGTTGCCGTCACAGAAGGATGAAGCTTTATTATCAGAACTAGTTGCTTGACCATTGATTCTTATAAAGTGCCCTGCATCAGTAATAGTGAGAATTGCGATAGAAAACCCAGAAACAGAAGCAGTCAATGCAGATGTTTGCTGTGATGAAAAGCTTCCCCAAGCCCCTTGACCCCCGCTATAACTAAAGTTCCTCTTCTTTGTTTCTAAAGAAACTTGAGTCCCACCAGACTTTTTAAATTCTACAACGCTTTCTGTAATTGTGTTTCCACTTTGAGCAAGCTCCTGAAGCCTGTCCCAATCACCAACTTTTTCGCCGATATTATCACCAGCAGAGACAACAATATCTGATAGTTGTAATATCATACCAGATGTTGAGCTTGAGTCAAAAACAACAGCAATGGTCATTTCAGTTGCAGAAGTCTTGACAGATGAAATTATAGGGATACCGAAATTTGCATCTGGGTGATAACGGTTCGGTGCTCTTGTTAAATTTTTCTTATTTGCCGCAGTGAATTGGAGAACATCTTTGTTTTGGCTAGCACCGCCACCATTTTGATGGTTGGAAATACAACTTCTACTCACCGTTGTTCTTAAAATGGTGGCTTCTTGCCCAACATCTCCGATATCCGTAAAGCCGTAAATGCCTAAATCATTGTTTGTATCTGTTAAGTCTTTAACAGGTCCATTTCGCCACCAAGTTTCGCCCTCGACACCGTTGGTTAAAAGATTATTACTATCGAGAATAAATGCATCTCTTGGTTTTGCAGACCACCAGCTAAAAGGATTCCCATAACAATCAAACTTCTTTCTATATTCTGGTACACCGTTTTTATCAGGAGCCGTTGGCTGACCACAGTATCTATACCAGCCTGCTGCCAGAGGATTGGTTTCTCCCGGTCCTCTGTAAATTCTCAGTCTGTCAGACTCAGTTGTATAATTTGTAAGTGTACCGCTGACAACAATTATATTATCCGAGTCTACATTGACGTATTCGTTTGCACATTTATCTTTTGCATCAGCAAGGCTTGCCCAGCCCGCACCAACACCGCTTCCAGTCCACCCTGTAATTTGAGATTCATCGAACCAGTCACTATCCGTTGCCCAAGTTGCATCAACGCCACCGCTCGAATTATATAATATACCATTCCAGTCTCCGTTCGCGGTGCTAATATTAATAAAATGTTCGTCACTTGCACAGGGCACTGTTCCATTTGGTGGAGCAGCACAAGAAGAATAGAAACCCGCACCAAGTTTTGAAGATGTGTTATCGTTAGCAGTGTGTACAAAGAGGTCTCCGGTAGTGTTTCCAAACAAGAAAACAGTAACGCCCGCCCTTGATGTGTCCGATGGGGCATAACCACATCCGATTGAGTCTCTCGCCTTTTCTATGTTCCCGTGATTGGTTGGTGTACTACCAGAACCTTCAATAGCATATGAAGTGCCATCAAAGCACACGCCTGTAGAACCAAATACCGAATAACTAGCGGAACCATTAAACAGGGCAGAATCCGCAGCGGCTTTGCCACCGCTTGTAGTTACAATTTTACCGTTGCCGTCAACTTGAAACCCGTATGTTGTACTAGAGCAGGGGTTTGCATCAGAATTCGGAAAGGTGGTATTGCACGCAATATAATATCCGTCTGCCAGTGGTGTTGTCCAACTGCTACCG
>MDTB01184768.1_pt1 | contig 10766 bp, 10 predicted proteins | sample 811161 | NCBI WGS metagenome assembly MDTB01 (sample SAMN05326650, study PRJNA326480) | marine metagenome | isolation source: seawater | place: Mediterranean Sea | collected 2009 | reverse complement strand
TGCCCAGGACGAACGCGACTGGGACTTCGCGACGGAGTTCAGCCTGCCGATCATTCGCACGGTGCAGCCGCCCGCCGACTTCGACGATGGCGTCCCTGGCGACGGCGCCTACGTCGGCGATGGCCCGGCCGTGAACTCCTCGTTCCTCGACGGCCTAGGCGTCGATGACGCCAAGGCCGCAATCATCGAATGGCTCGAAGCCAACGGCTCTGGCGTCGGGATGGTGACCACGAAGTTGCGCGACTGGCTGTTCGCCCGTCAGCGCTACTGGGGGGAGCCGATCCCGATCGTCTTCGACGATGACGGCAACCCGATCTCGATCCCTGAAGAGCACCTGCCGGTCAACCTGCCCGAACTCATTGACTGGGCGCCGCGCCAACTCGATGAGGACTCCGAGCCGGAGCCGCCACTCGGACGCGCTACCGAGTGGGCCACCGTCGATCTCGACCTTGGCGACGGCATGAAGACCTACAAGCGCGACCTCAACGTCATGCCGCAATGGGCCGGTTCGTGCTGGTACTACCTGCGCTACATCGATCCGGTCAGCGACGACGTCATCGTCGAGCCCACGTCGGAGCGGTATTGGATGGGTTCCGCGCCTGCCGACGGTTCGGTGGGGTCTGACGAGGGCGCAGGTGGCGTTGACCTGTACGTCGGTGGTGTCGAGCACGCCGTGTTGCACCTATTGTACAGCCGCTTCTGGCACAAGGTCCTGTTCGACCTCGGCCATGTCACCACCGCCGAGCCGTTCAAGCGGCCGATCAACCAGGGCTATATCCAGGCCGCAGCGTTCCAGGACGAGCGGGAGATCTATGTCGACGCGGCGTCGGTCGAGGGCGATGCCCAGTCGGGCTTCACGTCTGACGGCAAGCCCGTCACCCGCAGCTTCGGCAAGATGGGCAAATCACTGAAGAACTCGGTGACCCCTGACGACATGTACGCCGCCTTCGGTGCCGACACCCTTCGGCTTTACGAGATGTCGATGGCACCCATCACCCAGGACCGGCCGTGGGAGACGAGATCGGTTGTCGGTTCGCAGCGCTTGCTGCAGCGCGTCTGGCGCAACATCGTCGACGAGCAGACCGGGGAACTCGCCTTGACCGACGATGCTCCGTCCGAGGAACTACTGCGCGTGCTCCACAAGACGATCGACGGTGTCACCGCCGACATGGACAACCTTCGCTACAACACCGCTATTGCCAAGCTGACCGAACTGAACAATGAGGTCACCAAAGCTGAGGGGCTGACCCCGCGCATGGTCGCCGATGCAATGATCCGCATGATGTCACCCCTGGTGCCGCACATGGCCGAGGAGCTGTGGTTGAAGCTGGGTGGCGTCGGCTCGATCGTCTGGGCCGACTTCCCGGTGGCTGACGCGTCACTCCTCGTCGACGTCCGCATCGAATTGCCGGTGCAGGTCAGGGGAAAGGTTCGTGGCCGTGTGATGATCGAGCCCGACGCCGATGAGGCGACAGCGCTGGCCGCCGCGACGGCTGACGAGAACGTGGCGACCCACACCGCCGGCGCCGAGATCCGCAAGGTCATCTACGTGCCGGGACGGATGATCAATATCATCGTTTGACCCGGGCCACCCGCCCGGACATGACGCCCGGACGGGTGGCTGTAAGTGCATCGCCAGGCGCCGTGCCTGGCGGAGGCGTCAGATGACGCGGACGTTGAGGGCTTCGTCGCCCTTGCGTCCGGGACCGACCTCGAACTCGACCTGCTGGCCGTCTTCGAGCGACTTGAAACCGTCGCCGGCGATGTTTGAGAAGTGGACGAAGACGTCGTCGCCGTCGTCGCGGCTGATGAAGCCGTAGCCCTTCTCGTTGTTGAAGAACTTTACGGTGCCCTGTGCCATGGCGGGGGATTCCTTTTTGTAAACCGGCCCACTGTGGACCTAGACCACAACGCTACGCGCAGATTGGCGGAATATGCGCAGGCGGGCGGATTGGTCGAACGTCACACGTGCCCGGCGTGGCCCGATCCGCCCGAGCAGGGTGCTCCTGAGGCGACGGCCGATTGTCCGCTCCCGAATTGTCAAGTGTCGGACTGTATGGGATCGTAGGGAGTCCATGACCTCTGTCGATCACTCCCGCAGTGCCCCATCGTGGCGTCGTGTCGAGATTGCGCTGATCGACTCTGCCAGGCGGCTGCGGAATGCGTTCGACCACCGCCTCGCCGAGCTCGACCTCAATCTCAACCAGGCGTCGCTGCTCGCCTTCGTCAACGATTTCGGCGGCACCAACCAGACCGAGCTCGCCGAACTCGTCGGGGTCGGTCGGGCATCGTGCGGCGCGATGATCGATCAACTAGAGGCCCGGGGACTCGTCACCCGCAACCCCGACCCGCACGACCGCCGCGTCTGGCTGGTTGGGATTACCGACGAAGGTTCAGCCCTCGTCGAGCGCTTCTACGCCGTGGACGAATGCTTCCGCCAGGAGATCCGCCACGGCATCAGTCGAGAGGAACGCCAGCAGTTAGCGTCCCTCCTCGAACGGCTCGGCACCAACGTCGACGCCATCCTCCAAACCTCGAACACCCAAGAAAAGTCTTCGGTCTCCAGCCGAAGCGAGTGAAAGAGAGCGACCTCATGCACGAGGCTGTCATCGTCGACGTCGTGCGGACCCCTGCCGGGCGCCGCAACGGCAAGCTCAAGGACTGGCATCCGACCAGTCTCGGTGCTCACGTCCTCAAGTCGCTGCAAGAGCGCAACGACCTTGATCCGTCGATCGTCGACGACGTCGTCACCGGCTGCGTCTCCCAGGTGGGTGAACAGGCCTTCAACATCGGCCGCAGCGCCGTGCTCGCGGCCGGCTGGCCCGAGTCGGTCCCTGCCACCACCGTCGACCGCCAGTGCGGTTCGAGCCAGCAGGCGATTCACTTCGCCGCCCAGGGTGTCATGGCCGGCGCCTACGACGTTGTTGTCGCCCTCGGTGTCGAGTCGATGACACGCACCCCGATGGGCGCGTCGGCCGCCGGAGGCGAACTCGGCATGCCCTTTGGTCCCGAGGTGTTCAAGCGCTACGAGGACACCGGTCTGCCGCCGCAGGGCATCGGCGCCGACATGATCGCCGACGAATACGGTCTCACCCGCGAGGATCTCGACGCCTTCTCGGCCCGGAGCCAGCAGCGGGCCGCCCTGGCCGCCGCCGAGGGTCGCTTCGACAGAGAGATCGTCCCGGTTCCCGTCGAGATCGATGGTGAGATCGAGATGTTCACGCAGGACGAAGGCATCCGTCCCGACACCACCCCCGACACCCTGGCCAACCTCAAGCCGGCGTTCTCCGAAGACGGCAAAATCACGGCTGGCAACTCGTCGCAGATCTCTGACGGCGCTGCCGCCGTGCTGATCATGAGTGCAGAGAAGGCCGCTGAGCTCGGCCTCAAGCCTCGTGCTCGCTTCACTAACTTCGCGTTGGCCGGTACTGATCCGGTGACCATGCTCAAGGGCCCGATTCCGGTCACCGAGAAGATTATGGACAAGGCCGAGATCACCCTCGACGACATCGATCTCTTCGAGATCAACGAGGCTTTTGCCTCGGTCGTGTTGGCATGGCAAAAGGAGACAGGTGTCTCCCTCGACAAGGTCAACGTCAACGGTGGCGCCATCGCTCTCGGGCACCCGCTGGGCTGCTCGGGCGCCAAGCTCATGACCACGCTCGTGAACGAGCTCGAGCGCTCCGGTGGCCGTTACGGGTTGCAGGCCATGTGCGAAGGTGGCGGTCTCGCCAACGCAACGATTATCGAAAGGATCGACTCCTGATGCCCCGTATGAACCTCGAGGGTTCCTCCTCGATCATCACCGGAGGTGCCTCCGGCATCGGCGAGGCCTCAGCCCGCCAGCTGGCCGCCGCCGGCTCGTGCGTCGTCATCGCCGACCTCAACGAGGAGAAGGGTCAGGCCCTCGCCTCGGAGCTCGGTGGCCTCTTCGTCAAGTGTGATGTGTCGTCCACCGACGACGCCGATGCTGCAGTCGCCGCCGCCTCGGAGATGGGTCCGCTCCGTGCGCTTGTCAACTCCGCCGGCATCGGTTACGCCGGTCGCACGATCGACCGCAACAACCAGCCGTTCGACCTGAACGCGTTCGAGTTCGTGATCAGGGTCAACCTGATCGGCTCGTTCAATATGCTGACCCGTTCGGCTGCCGCAATGGCCCAGACCGACCCGGTCGACGACGACGGCAGCCGCGGCGCCATCGTCAACATGGCGTCGGCCGCTGCGTTCGACGGCCAGATCGGACAGTGCGCCTACTCGGCGTCGAAGGGCGGCGTCGTCGGCATGACCCTGCCGATCGCCCGTGACCTTTCGGCGGTCGGTATTCGTGTTAACACGATCGCCCCGGGTTTGATCGACACCCCGATCTATGGCGAGGGCGAGCAGAGCGAAGCGTTCAAGGCGCACCTCGGCCAGTCGGTGCTTTTCCCGAAACGTCTCGGCTCTGGCGAGGAACTCGCGTTCACCGTGATGGAGTGCATCACCAACCCGTACCTCAACGCCGAGACCATCCGGCTCGACGGTGGCATCCGGATGCCACCGAAGTAGGGGGACGTGATGAGTGACAACACTGCCGTTATCGTCGAACGTCGCGATCGGGTGATGATCATCACCCTCAACCGGCCCGAAGCGATGAACGCCATCAACGGCGACCTGTCCCGCGGCCTGTGGAACGCCGTGCACGAACTTAACGACGACCCCGGTCTCACCGCCGGTGTGTTGACGGGCGCGGGGAAGGGCTTCAGTTCGGGCATGGATCTCAAGGCCTTTGCGGCCGGGGAGGACATCGGCCCGATGCACGATTTCATCCAGGCCGGCGCCGAGAAGCCGCTGATCGCGGCGGTCGAGGGCTTCGCCATCGCAGGTGGTCTCGAACTGGCGCTGTCTTGTGACCTTATCGTCGCGGGCGAGAGCGCGAAGTTCGGTATCCGCGAGGTGAAGGTCGGCCTGTTTGCGGCCGGCGGCGGTCTCATGCGCCTCCCTGCACGTGTCGGCTACGCCAAAGCGATGGAGATGGCCATCACCGGTGACAACATCACCGCTTCCGAGGCGCTCGAGTTCGGCCTGCTCTCGCAGACCACCGAGGACGGTGCAGCACTCGACGCAGCGGTCGCCCTCGCCGAGCGCATCGCCAAGAACGCCCCGCTCGCCGTGGCCGCCAGCAAGAAGCTGGTGAAGGCTGCGGCACAGGGTTATAACGAGGCCGAGCTCTGGAAGTTGCAGGGCGAGCTTATGGGCAAGGTGTTTGGCAGCAACGACGCCAAGGAAGGCCCGAAGGCGTTCGCGGAGAAGCGCGAGCCCAACTGGACCGGCACCTGATCGTTCCTTTCCGAACATTCGACGAACCCGTCAGGCGCTGAGCGCCGGCGAGTCGTCGTCGTTTTCGGGCTCGGGTGCGGCTCATATCGCCACCGCTGATCAGCCGGGCGGTGGCGGCGACTCAGACGGTGGCCTGGGTCGTGATCGGCCGCTTCGACAGGGCGAATACCATGACGAGCAGCGGGGCGACGGCCCACAACGTGGCAGTGCTGCGGAACGAACCCGTGGCGGACTCGGTGAGAGAGAAGGCGATCGGCCCGGCAGCCGAGGCGAGCACCCCGATGAAGCTCATCGTGCCCTGGATGGACCCGAGGTGGCGGGTGCCGAACCAGGCGGGGAGCAGCGCGGCGCCGAGCGTCCGGACCATACCCGACTGCAACCCCAACCAGACGGCGTAGAGGATCACGCCGGCGGTCGATGCGACCCAGCCGGCGAGCAACAGCGAGCCGGAGAGCATCACCAGCGTGACGGCCGGTGCATATCGAGTGCCCATCCGGTCGAGGGCAAGGCCCATGCCTGGGGATCCGATCGAGGAGCCGAGTACCTGCGGCAGGAACATGATTGCCGCTTCGGTCTCCGTTAAGCCGCTCTCACCCAACAGCGCGATCTGGTGGAAGTTGAGAGCGGTGACGAGCATCGAGGCGAGTGCCGTCGCAAGCGCCAGGATCCAGAACGCCCTTGTGCGGACCGCTTCACTGCGTTCGACGCCCCACTCCTCAACGACGTCGGTGTCGTCGGTGGGTGGTTCTCCGTCGGGGAACTGACCGACCGCCGAGGGGCGGTCGATGATCCCGAACCAGGACACGGGTACGACGACCAGCGCGATGGTGCCGGCGGCAACGAGCCACGCCTGGCGCCAGCCGACCTCGTCGATTGCGAGCGACAACGCAACCGGCACGAGCGCCATCAGCGCCGAGGAGATGGTCATCGCAATACCCAGCGCAAGTCCCCGACGGCGGTCGAACCAGCGAGAGATCGCCACGGTCGATGCGAGTGAGAGCGATCCTTGCCCCAGCATCCGGATGAAGAAGAAGCCGATCGTGAGGGTCACGAGGCCCTGCACTCCACTCATGTAGCTGAGCCCGAGGGCGAAGAGCGCACCGATCGTGGTCATCGCCCGGCGCACGCCGTAGCGGTCGACCAGTCGTCCGACTGTTGGCAATGTGAGCGATCCGCAGAGCGTACCGATCGCGTAGCCGGCCGAGATCGCGTTCTTCGACAGGTCGAGTGTGTCGGCGAATTGATCTATGAAGACGCTGACGCCGATCGTCTGCCCCGGTCCGGTGAGCCCGAGGGTGATCGTGGCGAGCGCCATGATGCGCCAGCCCAAAAATCTCGTGGTGTCGCGAACGGCAGGTTCGGCGGCACCGGTCATCGTTGGAGTCTAGGGAGGGCACGGCTGCGGCGGCTGTGCTCTACTCCGGTCCATGGTTTTGTCTGAGCACATCGATGCCGTCGTGTTCGACATGGGCCGTGTCTTCATCGTCCCCGACCCGACTGTGGTTTCGGAGATCCTTCGCCGAGGTGGGCTCGATTGCGAGACCTCGATCGAACTCGCCGCCGACGCCCACTACGTCGGTGTCCGCGGCATCACCGAGTTGCTCGCTTCGCAGACGGTTGCGGAGAACGATCTCGATATCTGGGCGCACTACGACCGCGGGGCATTCGGTTGTGTCGGCATCGTTGGCACCGGCGTCGATCAGGCGATCGAGATCCGGGCTGCGGCCCGCCGGGACGGCAGCGGCCTTCACAAGGTCTGGCGGCATCCGCTCCAGGCCGACATCGTCGCCTTCCACCGAATCAGCACGGTCCGACCGGTCGCGATCGTGTCGAACAACGACGGCACGGCGGTCGATCAATGCCGAGACCTCGGCATCTGCCAACTCGATCCGAACGGCCCCCTGCCGTTCGTTCCCGCCATCTTCGACCCTGCACTCGAGGCGCTCGGCACCGCCCGGGACCGCACCCTCTATGTCGGCGACACCGTCCACGCCGATGTCCTCGGAGCCGGTCGGGCCAGTCTGCAGGTGGTGCAGCTCGACCCACTCGATCTCCACGTCGATCACGACCACTGGCGATTGCCTGATCTCGATGCCCTCGCCAGGCACCTCGGGGCGTGACCCGGACGCTCTCGGCGTCGCAGGCGCGACGGATCGCGCTCGCGGCGCAGGGTTTTCGAGACCCCCGCCCGGCCGGCAAAGCCAACCGGCGTCACTTCCGGCGGGTGATGGGTCGTCTCGGCCTGCTGCAACTCGACTCAGTGCCGGTCGTCATGCGCACGCAATACTTTCCCCTCTTCGCCCGGCTCGGTCCATATGACCCCACCCTGCTTGACCGGGTTGCGTATCGAGACGATGAGTGGTTCGAGACCTGGTGTCATGAGGCCTCGCTGATGCCCGTCGAGGACGAACCGCTCATGCGTTGGCGCAAGGAGCGCGCCGCTGAAGGGCAGACCTGGAAGGGGCTTGTCGAGTTCGCCGCCGCCAACCGGGCGTATCTCGACGAGGTCCTCGACCAGGTTCGGCAACGTCCGCTTGCGCCAGCTGAACTCGTCGACCCCCGTCCGAGAGACGGTGCGTGGTGGGGCGACCGGTCCGAAGGCGCGATCGCGCTCGACTGGTTGTTTCGAGTCGGCGAAGTCGGGATCCGTCGTCGTCCTGGGTTCGTGAAGGAGTTCGACCTGATGGAACGGATCGTGCCCGATGAGATCCGGGCTGTCCCGACCCCATCGGAGGAGGATGCTCACCGCGAGCTTCTGCGGCGGGCTGCCCGCAGCCTCGGTGTGGCGGCCACCCCCGACATCGTCGATTACCACCGACTTCCGAAGCGGCCCGCCCGGAAGCGACTCGCCGAGTTGGTCGAGGCTGGTGAGCTCGAAGCGGTCTCCGTCGAGGGGTGGAATCTCCCTGCCTTGCTTCACCCAGAGGCCACGCTGCCTCGTGCGATCGAGGCCTGCACGTTGTTGTCACCATTCGACCCGGTCGTGTGGTTTCGTGAGCGCGGCAAGCGTCTCTTCGATTTCGAGTACAAGATCGAGATCTACACCCCGGCGGCCAGTCGGAAGTTCGGCTATTACGTGCTGCCGTTCCTGATGGGCGACCGCATCGCCGGGCGACTCGACGGCAAGACCGATCGCCGCGAGCGGCTCTTCCGCGTGTTCGGCGCTTTTGCCGAGATGGGTGCCGACCATGACGTCACCGCCGAGGGAATGGCCCGCGCGCTCGACGACCTGGCTACCTTCGTGGGCGTGGACGGCTGGCGCGTCGAGGGGAACAGGGGCGAGCTGATCAAGCAGCTTCGGCGTCGCGAAGGCGCTCACCGGTGAAGCCCGTCGATCACCGTCCATCCCTCGATCGGGCGGCTGCCCTTGCCTTCGACTGGCTCGAATCGCTCGACGATCGTCCCGTCGGACCACCAGTCGATGCCGCCGCCCTTCTCGCGTGCGCCCCAGTCACCAACCTCCCCGACGAGGGCGTCGCCCCCGATGTCGCCGTTGAGGAGTTGGCCACGTGGCTGGAGCCTGGGTTGTCGGCACTTGGATCGGGTCGGTACCTCGCCTTGGTCAATGGCGGCACCCTTCCTGCCGGGCTCGGTGCCGACTGGCTCGTCTCGGCGTGGGACCAACACGCGGCGTTCGCCGAGCACGGCCCGGCGCCGGTCGCCGCCGAACAGGTCGCCGGCCGCTGGATCCTCGACGTGTTGGATCTTCCCCGAGACGCCGTTGTGGGGTTCCCGACTGGTGCTCAGGCGGCGAACACGATCGGACTACTCGCCGCTCGCCATCACGTTCTCGCCGCTCATGACATCAATGTCGAACGAACCGGGCTCGTCGGGGCTCCACCCACCACCCTTATCGGAAGCGCCGAGCAGCATTCCTCAGTCGCCCGGTCAGCACGTGTCATCGGGCTCGGCTCCGACGCGATCGTCACGGTGCCGAGTGATTCGTCGGGAGCGATGGATCCCGACGCAGCTCGTGTCGCGATCCTCGACCACGACGGGCCACTCATCGTCAACGCCCAGGCCGGCAACGTGAACGCCGGGGCCTTCGACCCGATCGATGCCATCGCCGATGCCGTCGTTGAACGCCGATCGGAACGCGACGACGTGTGGCTGCATGTCGATGGCGCCTTCGGTCTCTGGGTGCGGGCGTCGAGTCGTCGTGCCGCACTCGCTGCGGGCGCGGAGCGAGCGGATTCGTGGGCGTGCGACGCACACAAGTGGCTCAACACGCCCTACGACTGCGGCATCTCGATCGTTGCCGATCGCGCCGTGCTCGCCGCCGCCGTTGGCGTGCGGGCCGCCTATCTGCCGCCGGTGGGCGAGGTCGATGACCCCACCGATCGGGTTTTGGAGTTTTCGCGCCGCGCCCGAGGGGTTCCGGTCTGGGCCGCGCTGCGGTCGCTCGGCCGCTCGGGGGTGGAAGGACTCGTTGATGGTGCCTGTGATGTGGCCGAGGCGCTCGCTGCTGCCATCGAGTCGATCGACGGCCTCCGGGTGAGAGGTCAGGGCATCAACCAGGTCGTGGTCGAGGCGGTGGGTTCCGCCGGTGAATCCGATCCCGATCGCACCAGCGCCGTTCTGGCTGCCGTGGCGGCCGATGGGCGTTGCTATCCGAGTGGCACGGTGTGGCAGGGCCGGCCGGGAATCCGTTTGTCGGTCTCGAACTGGCGCACTGATCTCGACGATGTCGAGGTGATCGCCGCCGCCTTTGCCGACGCTGTGCGCTAGCCGGCAGTCGGCGTCTTCGGGCTCGATCTACGCGACCCGTTACCATCGGCTCATGAGCGCAGGTACCCGTGGCGTTCCTCCCCGAGGTCGTGCGCGGGTATGGCGAGAGCGCCTACGCCGTCGTGTCCGACCCAGCGGGGTCACCCCAAGTCACGCATGTCATGCCGACGTTCGCCGGGGTGACGCTGACGTTCGGCCTGAGTCGCACATCGTGTGCCCTGCTCGAGGCCAACCCGCACTTCAGCGTGCTCTGGCCGGCCGGTCTCGCCGAGACGATGAGCCTCATCGTCGATGCGGACGTACTCGGCGTCGCTGCGGACGGCACGGTGACGGTTCGTGCTGTTGCTGCAGTACGCCACCGCCCAGTTCCCCAGCCTGAGTCTCACGACTCGATGGGGTGTGCTTCAGGCGATTGAACCGCGATTCTCAGGACAGGCGGATCTCAACGACGATGGTGTGATGACATCAGGGCGATCGGTACCGAGATGCCGAGTTCCTTGGCGCGTACCGTTGCGATACGCCGGCCGGGCTGCACCGCATCCTTGACGGTGCCCAGCGCCTCGCCGAGTCGGCTGGCGGCGAGGTCAAGGTCGTCGCACTCGAGGGCCAAGCCCCAAAACGCCGCAGGGCCTGCCCCCTCGGCACCGTCGACGCCGACGAGTTCGAGGATGACATCACCGAGCCAGAAGAAGTCCTGTCGGCGGGTCTCGCCGCCCATTTCG
>MDTB01084703.1_pt1 | contig 10766 bp, 10 predicted proteins | sample 811161 | NCBI WGS metagenome assembly MDTB01 (sample SAMN05326650, study PRJNA326480) | marine metagenome | isolation source: seawater | place: Mediterranean Sea | collected 2009 | reverse complement strand
TTTTTTGGGATTTAAAACTTTGTCACCTGGTTCAAAATCTAAAATCATTTAATTTAATTTATATTAGAAATCAGTATAAATACCATCAAATGAATAAAGAATTTAATTCTATTGGATTAAGTAAAAAGCCATCAGACACTACTGTTGTAGTGGCAATGTCTGGAGGAGTTGACTCTTCCACAGTTGCTGGAATAATGAAAAAAGAGGGCTACAGAGTCATTGGCATAACCTTAAAGCTTTATGACGATACTAAGGAAGTTGCAGCATCTAAACAATGTTGTTCTGGTCAAGATATAATGGATGCTAAAAGAGTTGCAAACAAGTTAGATATAGATCATAAAATTTTATATTATCAAAATAAATTTAAACAAGGTGTAATAGACAATTTTGTTGATAGTTATCTCAAAGGTGAAACACCCATACCATGTGTACAATGTAATCAAACAGTAAAATTTAAAGATCTATTTGAAGTTTCAAAAGAATTAAAAGCAGATGCTTTGATAACTGGTCATTATGTAAAAAGTATAACAACAAAAAATGAAACGAATATGTATAAAGCAATTGATGATAACAGGGACCAAAGTTATTTTCTATTTAGCACCACTAGGAAACAGCTTAATTATTTAAGATTCCCTTTGGGAGGATTGATGAAAGATGAAACAAGAGAAATTGCAAAAAAACTTGGACTGAATGTAGCTGAAAAACCAGACAGTCAAGACATATGTTTTGTACCTAATGGAGATTATGCTTCGGTTATTGAAAAATTTAGACCAGATTCATTTAAAAAAGGAAATATTAAAAATTTAAATGGTAAAGTTATTGGAGTACATGAAGGAATAATTAATTTTACTATAGGTCAAAGAAAAGGAATTAAAGTTTCTGATAAAGAGGCTTTATATGTTTTAAATATAAATGCAGAAAAAAATGAAATTGTAGTTGGTCCTAGAGAAAATTTAGGAAAAAAAGATATATTATTAAAAACGGTTAATATTCTAGGAAATAAAACAGAATTTGAAAATGATATTTTTGTTAAGGTTAGATCAACAGGAAATTTACTTAAAGCTAAGATTAGCTTGAATGATTGTAATACAGCGCAAGTAAAATTAAAATCATCAGAGGATGGAATTTCACCTGGACAAGCTTGTGTATTTTATAAAAAAGATAATCTAGGTTATAAAATTTTAGGAGGTGGTTGGATTAAACAATAATTTATGAATAAAATTAAAATCTTTATTACAGTATTTACGTTACTAATACTTATTTTATTTACTTTTAAAGTAAACTTTAAGCAAGATTTGGTGTGGAATATAAAAAATCTTTTTCATCCAAAAATTGTTTTTCAACTAAAAAAATTATATGTCTTCTATATACATAATTTAAAAAATGAAATTATTCTTGAAAAAAAAGACGAAATAATAATATCAAGTACAAAGTCAAGAGATTTTGATTTTATATCTTATAACAATAATTTCTTTAAAAAGAATGGACCAAAAGTTTTTTTAGAAGTTTATGAAAATAAACTTTTAACAATCACAGGGACAGGGTTAATCAGCTTCACCGATATAGAAATTTTTGATCAAAAGAAAAAATTAAAAGTAATAAGGAGTAATATTACTAGCTTTGTTAATCTTGAACAAATTGTAAAAAATCCTGGATTTATACTTAATATGAAAATTTTTAAAGATAAAATATTTGTTTCATATATCAACGAGTTAAAAAAGGATTGTTTTAATACCATATTCCTTAAAGCTCAAATAGACTTTAAAAAAATTAATTTTCAAAAAATATACAACCCTAATGAGTGTGTTAATAAAGAAAATGTTTATGGAGAGTTTTATATTGCAGAAGCAGGAGGGGCCATGGATATTATTAATGAAGATCAAATGTTTGTTTCAACAGGTACATTTAGATTCAGAGATTTTGCACAAAATAAAGAAAATATATTTGGTAAAATTTTATTGGTTGATTTAAAGAAAAACACGCAAAATATTGTTTCTATGGGACACAGAAATGTACAGGGCATGCATTATGATAATGAAAAAAATATACTTCTTTTCTCAGATCATGGTCCTCAGGGTGGTGATGAAATAAACTTAGATTTAAACCCATTGAATAATAATATTTCAAATTATGGTTGGCCAATTGCATCTTATGGAGAACATTATGGTGGTATGATTGAAAAAAATAAAAAAAAGTATGAAAAAGCACCTTTGTATAAATCTCATAAAAAATATGGTTTTGTTGAACCTTTAAAGTACTTTGTACCATCGATTGCACCTAGCGATATACTTTATGTTCCACAAGAATTTGATCCTAGTTTTAAAAATAATTTATATTTATCATCTTTAGGATTTAAAAATGATAAAGGACGACGCTCTATTCATACATTTGAATTTAATTCTAACTATCAATTAGATAACCACGAAATTTTACCACTAAATGATCGAGTCAGGGATATAGAATATTATCCAAAATCAAATTCAATTTTATTATTTTTAGAAAAAACTGCCTCAATAGGCTTTTTAAAAAAACGTAATTAATTTTCAAATTTTTTTAATTACTATCATTCTAAATGGACACCAATATTTAGCAAAAGGTGTAATGATTTTTTCAAAAAAAACTAAAATAAAAGTTAATGAAGTAGGGAAGAGTTGTTTAAAATTTAGTCCCCCAGACAAAATATATCTTAGTCCATTAATTAAATATTTTTTTTCAATGATTTGAAGTTTTTGTCCATATCTTTTTTCAAACAAATATTTATCTCTCTCAAAAATATTATGTGATAAGGCTTGATTAGCATTTGATAATACTCCACTCTTTTCTTTTTTATCCCATTCCAATTCATTAGTGTCATAATATTCATCTTTATGTATATTTTTTGCTATAAAACGAGATATCAAACCATCATGAGGTTCTATAAGTATACATCCACCATCTTTTTTTAAAACCCTGTTTAATTCATTTAAAAATTTTGTTGGATGGGATATGTGATGAAACACATTTATTGCAAAAAAACATTTTACAGAACTATCTTCAATTGACATATTCGTTGCGTCGACAGACATATCATAATCAAACCCTTTTCTAATATCTGATGTGATTACACTATTTCGTATTGATTTAAAAAAACCCACTCCGGAACCAAGCTCTATTTCTAAACCTTCCACTTTAAAATATTTATCACAACTTTTTGACATTTCATCATAAAATGTTTTGTAAGCAGACCTTAGTAATTTTTTTTCTTGAATTATAGAGTAATGTTTTTTAGTTAGATCCTCACCATCAACATCTAACTTAGAAACTTTTTTATTATAAAATATCGATTGAATTAAATTTTTCATAATTATTATTAATAGATATATAGTAGATTATTAAATATTTGTTATAAATATATTTATGAAAAAAATTATTATTTTAGGCAAAAGTAAAAAATTTGTTGAGATAATAAAAAGATTATACAAGAATTATCAAATTTCAGTTCTATCTTGGAGAAAATTAGAAAAAATCAAAGACCATAGATTATTAAAAAATACCAAAATAGTTTTTGTTTGCGGTTATGACTATAATAGTCAATGGTACAGTTTAAAAGAGTACCAAAGAAAAAATATAGATTTACCGTATAGATTAATAAATATTATGGCAAATAAAAATACATACTTATTTTATGTTGATACAATAGGTAACATAAAAAAAGGTATTAATCCTAGGAATACTACTTTATCGCGATATGAATATGCAAAGAAAATGCTAAGGTATAAGTTGACTAAAAAATTTAAAAAAATTAAAATAATTGAACTACCACCTCTAATAGATAAAAACTCAAACATTCAAATTTTTGGCAATCAATTTACAAAAATGATTTTTAAATTGTTAATTCTTACTGGATTAATTGAGTCGATTAAACTTGAAACAATCGCAAATAAGTTTTTAATTAAAAATAATTTTAAACAAAAACATATTTTAAATAAACCAATTGCTTTTTTTTTAAATATCCCAAGACCCTTAATAGTCGATAGGTTTTTGAGAATTATAAGTAGTTAAATTAATTGTTTAATTCCAATTTGTTTGAATTTAAAAATTGAATAATTATTGTTATAAAAAATGGACTAATAGAAAAGAGTAATCTATCTAATCCAGTTTTTAACATAAAAATTAAATTTACATCCGTAAGTAAATATGCAGTAAAAATAAAGCACAAACATAAACTTAATATCAAATATATTTGTAAATTATCTGAAATAATTTTAAATTTATTTTTTGAAATTATTAAAAGTAATAAACTTAAAATAATTAAATAATTTTTAAGCAGACTAAACGTAAAATATTGAACAATCGTAAAAATTCTCTCTAAAGTTATTTTTGAGTATATACCCGATAGTGATAAGTCATTCCAGCAACATGAATTAACACCAATATTTAAGTTATAAAATTTATATATTAGTATTCGCAAAATCATCAATAAAATAAAACTTAAAAATAAAATCAATTTAATTTTTTTTTTTATTTTTAAACATAAGATCAATGATAAAATAATTATAAATGCATATACGGAACCTTCTACTTTCGTCCAGATCATTAAATTACAAATCAAAATTAATGAAAAAATATTAAAAAATAATTCTTTATCATAACTTCGATTTGATATTTTAATCACTGAAGATGCTGCAAAAGCCATAAGGCTAAATAATAATATATCCTGCTCACCTTTAAAATTAGAATAGCTATATGTTAATAAAATTAAGATAAAAAATAATATTATTTTTGAATATTTAGATGCATTAAAATTAATTGTTAATGAAAGTATTGATGCCACATAAACAAATGCATAAAATAACCTTCCTAAATATTCTTCACCAAAAAAATTCACTTTCCAAAATATAGCCCACAGTAAGCTGCCTAAATAAGGGTAATCATATCCATCTCCTTTATCTAAAAATTTTAAATTTTCAATTGTACCATTCTCGTAAAAATTGATTGATTTATAAATCCAAAATTTTTGAGCATCCCAGCCTAACGTCAGAGAGTTGGCAACATCAGTTGAAATTAAGAACAAAATCATGAAAATTATAGAAAAAAAACCTATATTACTTTTAGTAATGATTGATTCCGATAGGTAGTGTTTTCTATTAAGTAATATTAAGATTATTAATAAAATTAGATAGATTATTAATATTTCATTTATTGTAAGATTAAAAAAAGATAATACTAAAATATAATTAATATAAAATATTATATTAAAAAGGTAGTTATCTAAAAATTTTATTTTCTTATAAATTATTCCTGGGTAAAGTTTATTTAAAGGTATCCCAAAATAAAAAATTCCAAAAAACAATAATATTTGAACAAAAATATTTACTAATTCCATTTTATTTTTTTGTTATAAAAAAACATCTATTATTAAAATTATCTTTAATTAAATAGTTATTAAAATCGAAACTTTTACTCTCATCATAATTAAGTATTATTAATTTTTCTTTATTTATTATTTGTTTATTTTTATTAAAAATCCAATAAGGTAATTTCATTCTTTTTTCAGAAAAATTAATTATTTTAGGTGGCTCATTTACATCGAATTTGTTTTTAATATAGTAAACATAACCATGTGACTCTCTTGAACAGTATCCAGAAAATTGATTTTTATTATAAGCAGAAATAAATCGAGTTTCATAATTTTTAGTTATTACGAGATAAATATTTTTAAAAAAATCATTTTTCATTAAGAGTATTGCTAATAATGCTAAAGTTAAAAATAAAGATGCTTTATTTTTTTTCATTTTTAAAATTTTTATCTATAAAGGAATTGAATATTAATGAATTTTGATCAAAATTTGAGAATTTTTGTTTTTCATACCAAAGTTGATTTTGATGAGGTTTACTTAATTTAGAATTTTTATCTATCATTTGTAAATAGTTGTATTTATTAAATAATATTTTAATTATTATAAATGGGTAAAGTCCTATCCATATTTTAAACTGTGTTTGATAATAAAACAAATATTTAATGAAATATAATTTTTCTTTAAGCGAAATTTTAGGCCTAGTTGCTTTCCCATTTATTTCTAAAGGATAAAAAACTCTATAAAAATTAAATGGCAACCTGTAAGAGTTATAAAATGGAAACTGGAATGCAGATTTTATATTTTCATTATTTTTCATTAGTTTAAGGGCAATAACAAAACATGTGTCATGATCGAGATTACCCCCTTCCCAGGCATGGGTATAAATTGTTATGTTTGAAGGTATATTTCTTATTGTATTTGACAACTTTTTATAGGTTTCATCTAAACAATTAATAAGTTTATATGATTTAATTCTTAATTCTTTTCCTATAAAAAATATATTTTTTGAACTTACACCCAATTTAAGTAAAACTTTTTTACTTTCGTTTTCTCTTTTAGAAATTAATTCTGCATTGTTAATTTTTGAGTTATCACCATTTGTTAAATAAAATATTAAAATTTCATTTTTTTTTAAAACTGACTCTTTTATTGTTTTAAAAATAGCAATTTCATCATCCTGATGAGATAATAAAAAAAGATCAAAGTTCATTTTTATTAACTAAAATAATCCTTAAAAATGTTAAAAATCTTGTGATTTTCTAAAGAATTTTTTTTTTTTAAGTTTTTAAGTTTATCAAATAATATATCACCATGTGGGCTATGTATACCTGTAGTTTTTATAAATTGAACTGATTTAATAAATCTCAATAATTCTTTTGAGTTAAATTTAATATTTTTTTCATCCTTTTTATTCTCACAATAAATTGAATTTGAAAAAACTTTTTTTGTAATTTCTAAATTTTTTAGTTGTTTTAAATCCTTATTAGATCTAATAGTGATTCTATAAAAAAAAGAATTCCTTTTTTTTTGAGAAACTTCAAATATTTTTATACCACAAATTTTATAATTTTTTAGCTTTTCAAATGCTATTACTGTATTTTTTTTATTTTTAAAAAAAATAAATCCCCCATTAGTCATGTCTTGCTCAAGTTTTGAAAATTTTATAATTTGTTTTAAAAATTTTATTGGATTTATAGGTCTTATTAAGAAATCGTTTTTTATTCTCTTCTGTGAAAAACCATTAAAAACTATTAAGGAATTATGAGTTTGATAAATATCAAATATAAGTTTGCTTATTTTTTCAACATATAAAAAATAGTATCTCTCATCGTGGGCATCATTCCAATTGTTGTGCTGAAAATGTGCTAATGAATTAAGAAAAATATAAGAAAAGCAGCTATCTCTTGAGTTTATTTTATTCCTTAATAAATCTAAGGATATTAAATCAAATATAAAAAACAGAATGTAATTTTTTAATCCTTTAGATAAAATAGACCTAAAGATTAACGAAAAATGCTTTAATATGAAAATAATTCCATTATTTTTTATGAAAGTATAAAAAAATATAAATGAATATTTAATAGTTTTTAATATTTCAATTTCTAAATAATTTTTTGCATAATATCTTGGTAAAATATGTAAAGGTTTTAAGTCTTTAGGATGAATAGTAGATGCATAATTCCAGGGATCAGGAAAAAAAAGTTTTAAATATTTATTTTTAATATAATTAGTATTAATGGATCCCCAAACATAGCAATCAATATTTTTTTTTATTAAAATATCCCAAATAAAAATAACTTTTTTATTTATCTTTTGCCCCAACTTAAATATTTTATGTTTTCTAGAGGTTTTACCAATGTTTATGGAAACACTTTGAACCCATGGATCCAGGTTTTTGTTTTGAGTTTTGTCTTTTGTGTAGGTTGAGATTTTTTTTAATGAGATTAATTTTTTTAGGTATTTTAATTTATATTTCGAGACCCCATATTTTAGGTAGTCAAAGTTAAACTCATTAAGATGAATGGCTAGCAGTTTTTTTTGGATCATCTACTCATTGATTTTATAGTTTAGATTAGGATAAAAGTTTAGTATGTAATTCATTAAATGTGTTCTAATAGTATTTATTAATATAATATATATTCATGAAAAAAAATATTTGTATTGTAATACCGTGTTACAATGTAAAAGGAAAAATATTAAGTGTTATTAATAGCCGATATTTATCAGAAATAGACAAAATTGTAATAGTTGATGATAAATGCCCGCAAAAAACTGGCTTATTTGTAAAACAAAAATTGGGTAACAAAAAAAAAATTAAAGTAATATTTCACAAAAAAAACTTAGGTGTCGGTGGGGCAACTATATCAGGCTTAAAATTTGCTTTAAAAAAAAACTTTTATATGATTGTAAAAATTGATGGAGATGGACAACATAACCTATCAGTAATAAAAAAATTTAGAAATCAACTTATAAATGATAAATCAGATTTTTGTAAAGGTTTTAGAAATTTGACATATAGCCAATCAAAAAAAACAAAAATGCCTCTTATTAGATTAATAGGGGCAAAATGCTTAACTATTTTGACAAGACTAAATTCAGGACATTGGAAACTACAAGATCCTTGCCATGGATTAATTGGATTTAATTACAAAATATTGAATAAAATAAATTTAAATCAAATAAAAAAAAACTATTTTTTTGAACAAGATATAATAATGCAAGTTGTTAAATTTAAGGTAGAATTAAACAATTTAAAAATGAAGTTTTTTATAACAATGAGTCAAGCAAATTAAATCCGCTAATGTCAATTATACCATTTTTATACTATCATTTTATTTATTTTTTAAAAAAATTTTAAAATTTAATTCTATGAAAAAAAAAACTCAAAAAAGAGTAGTTATTGCAGGTGGTGGGTTTTCCGCAGCTATAGCAGGTTTATTTATAAAAGAAAAAACAAAGATTATTACTTTTAAAAATAATGATTTGTTAAATAGCAATGAATTTACAAGGCGGAAAGAAATTGAGTGTAATAAATTATTTGCTAAAAAATCTTTATCTGTAGGTACTTTGAATTTTAATTTAAAAAAAATAATTTTACATGACAGAATGGTTTTTTCAGGTAACTCAAGCGTTTGGGGTGGAAAAATTAATTTATCAAATATAAATAAAAAAGATATCGGTTATCTACAAAATAAAAAAATCTATTTTAAAAAACTTTCTTTTAAAGAAACTGGGACAATATCGAATATTAATAATATATACCAAATTCAAAATTTAAATAAAAAAATTTTAAGTATTTCCGATATTCCAATAAAATTTGAAAATGGTTTATTGTTAAATTTTTTAAATAAAAAAAAAAAAATTTTGTTAAGAGTTAAATCAGGTGCAAATAAAAAAACCAAAATCTTTGAAATAGATAAGTTAATTTTATGTGTTGGGAGTATTCAACTTTTAGATCTGTTATTTAGATCTAATTTCATTAAAGATGGAGATAAAATTGAATTTACTGAATTTCAACATAAGTTTAAATTAACATCTGTATTTTCAAAATTTGAGAAACGAGCAGTAATAGTAAGATATCATATATCAAGAGCAATAGGACACTATTTTGGAATACAATTTTACTCTTTAGTTTTAAGATTGTTAAAGTTTATTCCTTTATGTATTGATCAAATTTTTTATTTTAAAAAAATGAAACTTAAATTTATCCTAAATAAAAACACAATCACTGAAATAAGATCAAGTAATTATCAAAGTTACAAACCTGGAGAATCAATTCATTATTGTAACTTAAAAATTAATAATGTTAATATTAATAAATTTTTAAAAAAGATTAATCCAAAAATTATTGGATTAGGTATGCCTTTTATTAATCAAAAAAAGCCAGGACCAATCTCAAATGAAATAATTCTAGATGCAAAATCAAAATTTAATTAAATTATTATCTAATGTTCAAAATTAATAAATTTTTCCTTAAAAAAAATTAAATGATCTGAATAATAGAAATCAAAAATTTTCTAAGTATATAAATTCTTATATTGAAATGGATAAAAATGGATTAATTTAATTAGATTTTTTCCACATTAAATAAGTTAATAGGTAAAATGTAATAACTCCCAAAAAATAATTCCATTCTAGACCATGCTTAAAAAATTTGAGATTAAATCCAAAGAAATCATTTCCTGGTAAGCTTATAATAGGAACACTTACAATTGCCACAACAACTAAAATAGATACTAGAATTATTTTTAGTTTTAAGAAATATAAATTTATGTGACCCTTAAGTTTTACTCTTAGTGAGTAGAATATTGAAACAAGATATGCTTGAGCAACAATTTCAAAAATAATAAACATCAACATTATTACTCTTCTAAATAATTTGTACAAATCATTATCAAATTTTATACCTAAAAATATAGAATGAATAATTAAGGCTATTGCTGAGGCAATCCCAAAAAAAATTATTTTTTTACTATGTTTATGTTTTCTATCAAATAATCCAACTATACCTTTATTGTATAGCCAATATTTTATTAAAAGAAATGCTGTAAAAAACATAGCTGGTTTAAAAATAAGCCAACTTGGAAAAGGTCTTGCGGTTCTACTTATAGAAGCTCCACCATCAAAATAAGGAAATGTATTTAAGATTACATCTTCTTGATTTGGGAATAATTGATGAAATTGAGTTATAAGAATTAAACAAGTATTTACAGCAACAAATGGAACTATAAAAATCCAAATACTAATGAATTTAACCTTATTTATCTGATCCATTAGGCAGGTTATTTCTTTTTATTTTTTTTTCTAGCTCTTCTTTTTTTTGAGCCCATTTTTCTTCGGCCTCTGTGTTTTTTTGGGTAACCCATTATTTCCTTTAATTATAATTTAATTGAAATTAAGCCAGGGATATAGCATTCTCTTTTAAAG
>MDTB01237629.1_pt1 | contig 10768 bp, 9 predicted proteins | sample 811161 | NCBI WGS metagenome assembly MDTB01 (sample SAMN05326650, study PRJNA326480) | marine metagenome | isolation source: seawater | place: Mediterranean Sea | collected 2009 | reverse complement strand
ACTGGTCAAAAAAAAACAGAAAGGAAATAAAAAAAAATTCATATTTATATGACAAGATAGCAAACTTTTATAGAAAATTTTTGATAAGACCTAACCTTGAATACTTTATTAATAAATACTTTACACAAGGTAGTACAATAATCCATGCCGGATGTGGGAGTGGAGAGGTAGATTTTAATATAGTCAATAAAATGAGTGTGAAAGCTATAGATATATCAGCTCAAGCTCTAGATATATATAAGAAAAATCATAAAGCTAATGCAGAAATAAGAAAAGCAAGTATATTTAAATTACCCTTTAAAGATAATGAGGTGGATGGAATTTATAATTTAGGAGTAATGGAACATTTTTCTAAAGAAGAAATTGATAAAATCTTAAAAGAGTTTAACCGAGTGATAAAGAAGGGAGGTAAGATAGTTTTATTTTGGCCGCCCGTATTTGGTTTAAGTGTGATAGCATTGCATATAATTCATTTTATAATGAAGTATGTATTGAAAAATAAAAATAAATTACATCCAGAAGAACCTAATAAACTTAAAAGTAAAAAGCTAGCATTTGAATTACTTTCAAGTAACGGCTTTATTCCAAAGGAATGGTCATTTAGTATAAAAGATTTTTTTACTTATGTGGTTTTAGTTGGAGAAAAGTCTATTAAAAAATAGATGCAAATAATTTGATGGCTGCTTTAAGCAATAATAAAATTTAATGAATAAATCTATTTTATTCAAGTTGGGGGCTATAACATTAGGAGTATTTTTATGGCCTTTCTGGAGACTTAAACCCATAGAGTTTGCTGGAGACTACTCTTTTTTATGGTATTTACATGAGGCTTTTTTTAAGGGTTTAAAATATGGTTCTGATATTTTAATTACTGCTGGACCATGGTCAATTTTAAATTATTCTGTTTATCACCCGAAAACATATACTATTGTTTTACTAATCCAGGTTTTTATATCAGTATTACTTTCATTAGCTTTAGTAAAGATAATAAACATTCCTAAAATACATACATTTTTTAAATATACTTTTACTATATTCATTATTGGAGCTTTATCTTTATCAGTAGATGCTAGGTCTTTAGTCTACCTATTTATGACTCCAATTTTATATAGGGTTTTGAAAGAAAAAAAAATATCAATATTTTTTTTAGTATATTTATTTATTTCTGCTTTTGTAGCACTTTCAAAGGGCACTTATACTATAGTAGCTATATTAAATATTTTAATGTTATTTTGTTTAGAATATCGCTCAAAATCTTATTATAGGTATAGTCTAACTTTAATCGTTTCAATTTATTTAGCAAGTTTGATAGCCAATCATAGTTTAAAAGACTTAATATTATATTTGCAATCAATATTTATAATTTCAAATTCATATAGTCAAATTTTTTCTGAAGAAGGAAATTTATTTATATATATATTATTTATATCAGTAATTATTATATGTTTATTGAAAATAATAGATTTAGAATTAAAAAAAAATAAATTTAAAATAATTAGTTTCATAATATTATTTTTATATGCATGCTATTTTTTAATTTTAATAAAAAGTGGTTTTTTAAGACAGGATGGAGAGCATCTTATTAGGTCTATTATTGCTTTTCCAGTTTTCATTTTCTTATATTTTATGGCTAATAGATCTGAGACCATAGAAAATTTCTTTTTAGGTAATTTTAGATTATTAAATCAGTATAGAAATTTTATTTTTTTTTCTACTGTAGTTCTATTTATTTTAGGGTTTGCATCTACTAAATCTATATTTGATGGAAAAATACATAGAATTTCTCAACAATGGTTAGGACTTTATGATATACTAATCAGTAATGCAAGTATTACTAAGCAAAAATACAGCAATGCAACATATGATTTTTATGATGTTGGCTATCCAAAAAATAATTATACTTTATTTGTTAGTTTTATAACACCATTTATTAAATCCAAAATAAATACCTTTAATGTAGTTCCAGGTATTACTGGATACATGAATTCAAGCAATTACATATCATCTAAAAATGCTAAATTTTTATCTTATTCAGGAGCAGAAAATTTAGTTTATCAATATAATAATTTAGATCCATTTGGAGATTCATTTGTCAGTCTTTTTAAAAATTATAAATACGTAAAAAATATATCTGATAATTTTTATTTATATAAAAGAAGAAATGAAAAAATAAGCTTAATAAATTCTTGCTTAAAAAAAGAGAAAATTAAATGGAATTCAAAAATAAAGTTTCCTATAAACAGAGATGAAACAAAACTAATAAAAATTTATTTTAAAAGGAGCATGTTGGATAAAATAGTTAGTATAGGATTTAAGCCAATCCCAGTATTTTTAAAAAAAACTAAATATAAAAATAATCAGGTATTTAATGAAGTTACACCTATAGAAGATAAAAATGCATTATCGGGTTTCATAATATTTTTTTCAGAGGACTGGGAAAAAGATATGCCATCAGAGATCATAGAAAATGTAAACAATATTAAAGAAATTTCTATTATTGCAGGCAGAGAAGGTACGTTCTTAAATAAGTTTTGGAATGAAAAGTTTTTTTTAGTTAATAAATTAGAATTTCAAGTTTGTAATATAAATATAAATAATGTTTTAAAGAAATGAAAAAAGTAATATTATTTATTTTTATAATTCTAAATTACGACACAGTAAAAAGTGATATTTCTATTTTAGAAAATAACTTTTGAAATTTTAAATGATATAATAGAGAATAAAAGTTGATATAAAATTACTTTTAAATTTATATGGATAATGAAAAACAATATAAAGTAAATGAACGATTAGAAAAAAGTATTAATAACATAACAAAACATAATTTTTTTAAAATTCATAGCTCATTAAAAATGTTACTATTAGTAAATTTATTAAAAGGCCTTGTGTCTGGTTTAGGCTGGGTTTTAGGAGCTACTATATTAGTGTCTTTTTTAACATTTGTTTTATCTCAAATTGAGTTTATACCTATATTAGGTGAGTGGGTATCGAAGTTAATAAAAGAAATTAATAACTTTGACAGGTAAAACATAATTTCAAATAGGTAAAATTCTTATTTTATTTAGTGGTTTAGTTTTCACTTTAGTAATACTGTAATAGTAACATATATTATTACCAATATTTATATACTTATATATAGTAATTTTATATCGTAAAAAATTCAAAGGAGGTAAAATGTTTAATGCTTTAGTTTTAAACAAACAAGAAAACCAAAAAGCTACTGGAAAGATACAAAAAATGAATATTTCTGAGTTACCAGAGGGAGATGTATTAGTAAAAATAAAATATTCTACACTTAATTATAAAGATTCATTAGCACTTACTTCAGCTTCTCCAATAATAAAAAATTTTCCTATAGTTCCAGGTATAGATTTCTCTGGAATAGTTGAAGAAAGCTCAAATGATAATTTTAAGACTGGTGATAAGGTAGTTTTAAATGGATATGGAGTAGGTGAAAAGTATTGGGGTGGAATGTCACAAAAAGCTAGAGTAAAAGGAGATTGGCTAGTAAAGTTACCTGATAATCTAACTCTTAAACAATCAATGGCTATTGGCACAGCTGGGTATACTGCTATGCTTTGTGTTTTAGCGTTAGAAAAAAATAGTATTACACCTAACAAAGGCGAAGTATTAGTAACTGGTGCTACAGGAGGAGTAGGGAGTATTGCGGTTTCTTTATTAAATAAATTAGGTTATGAAGTATGTGCGTCTTCAGGTAGATTAGAGTATAATAAATATCTCAATGCATTAGGAGCTAATAGAATTATAAATAGATCCGAACTAACAGAAAAAGGTAGACCTTTAAATAAAGAGATTTGGGCAGGAGCGATAGACTCGGTAGGTAGCTTTACGTTAGCTAATATATGTGCTTCGATTAAGTATGGTGGTACTGTTGCTGCATGTGGACTAGCACAAGGTTATGATTTTCCAGCTACTGTTATGCCCTTTATACTCAGAGGTATTAAACTTGTTGGAGTAGATAGTGTATATTGCCCTATGAATGAGAGAATAAATGCTTGGAAGAGGCTAAGTGATGATTTAAATTTAGATCATTTAGAAAAAATGACTAAAACTGTTTCTCTTAATGATGCTATGAATGCTGCTGAAAATATGCTAAAAAATAAAACACATGGAAGAATTATTATAGATGTAAATATATAAATTAAATATTAAAATAGTTGAATGAAAAATTATTTATTTAATAAACTATTAAATATCAATAAGAAAATAGAAAAGAAAATAACTTCATTAAGTAAAGACGATTTAAGTTTTTATAATCATATATATATTAACAGGACAAATAGAAAGAAAACAATAAGTATTCGAGTCGATAAGAATAAGGTAACAGTAAATACTCCACATACTGTCAGTGATAATTATATAATTAATTTATTAAGAAAGAAAAAGAGATGGATTGAAAAAAATCTCGAGAATAAGAAAGACTATAAAGAAGAAAAAATAAATACATTACAGAATGGTGAAAGCATTTATTATTTAGGCTCTAAATATTTGATCGAAATAAAAAAAGGTCTAAATAGTAAAGTTTACATTTCTAAAAATAAATTATATTTAACTTATCAACACAATAATAATAAGTTAAAAGCAATTTTAGAAGAATGGTATAAAAATAAATTTTATATTTTAATACAAGAAAAACTAGTATTTTTTTCACAAAAAATTGGAGTAAAGTATAAGTCTTTTAATATAAAGTTCTATAAAAGAAGGTTAGGAAGTTGTAGTAATAGTCATATATTATCTTTTAATTGGAAGTTAGTAATGATGCCTGAAAAGGTAATAGACTATGTTATAATTCACGAGCTTTGTCATATTATTCATTTTAATCACTCTAAAATCTTTTGGAATAGAGTAGCTGTGTATTGTCCTGATTTTAAAATCCATAAAGATTGGATAAAAAAAAATTCAGAAATATTATTGTGGTAAACTATAAGTTTATTATATAACTTTCCATTTTTTTTCTAAATTTATAGTCAGGATAGTAGCCATACATTGCTTGCATATTTTCTAGCATATGATTTGTTCGAGTAGTAGCTGGGATAGTACATACAATTGATTTATGAGAAATAATATATTTTAAAAAAAAACTAGCCCAAGTATTTATTCCTTTGTTTTTAACCCACAAGGGGAGCTCTTTATTTTTAACAAAATTAAACAAATTCCCTCCTTGAAAGGGTCTATTAGCAATAACTGATATTTTTTTTTCATACGCTAAATCTAATAGATAGTTTTCTGCCTCTCGGTCAATTATATTGTAGGTGAATTGGACAAAATCTAAATCAAATTTTTCCATTAACTTTTTTGTTTTTTCATGCCTCCAACCATGGGAGGTAGTAATACCTACATATTTTATTTTACCATCTTTTTTATATTGAAATAGTTTTTCTAAATGTCCTTCATAATTAACTAGGTTATGAACTTGTAATAAGTCTATATTTCTAAGTTTCCAATAGTTTAAGGAATTTTCTACTTGCTTAATTCCGTGCCACGTATTTGGTGTCCATACTTTAGTAGCAGAAAATAATTTGTAGTCAAAATTAATATTATACAGGCATTTACCTAATACTTTTTCAGAAGTCCCATACATAGGAGAAGAATCAATCATTTCTCCGCCATACTCAAAAAATGCTTTTAAAACTTCAGTTCTTTGTAAAAGTTTTTTGGTATTGTAGCCAATATCAAATGTTAACCAAGTTCCCATTCCTATAGAAGAAATTTTATTATTACTTTTTAATATTCTTTTTTTTATGAGACTATTGTTATTATTAATATAATTATGATTTTTAGAATAAGATGTATTTAGAAAACTATTTCCTAAAATAGCTAGTAAGGCTGATTTAATTAATAAAGTTCTTCTATCAATCATAAATTATATTATAATAAAAATATGAAATTTATCAAAAATATTTTATTATCACAATTATATAAGACTTAGATAAATGGAAAAGTATGATTATATAGAAAATCTGGATTGTGACATTTTAATAATAGGATCAGGCGGTACAGGAAGTCAAGCCACACAGGCTGCTGCTGAAGAAGGACTTGATGTTATAGTAATTTCGAAAGATCCTTTAAGCTCATCAGATACAAAAATTTGTGAAGGAGTTATGACAGTTAGAGAATCGGGTGATGATTCAGATACAAGAGCAGTACTTTCAGAAAACATTAAACTAGCTGGAGCAGATCTTCCAGACAAAAAAATAACGACTGCCTTTGCTAATGATAGTAAAAGTGCATATGACAGGTTGAGATTTAATGGGCTAAGGCCATCAATAAATAAATTAAATAATAAACCTAAGACTTTAGCTATTGCTATGGGAGGGCATAATAAATCTAGATCAGTAGGACATAAAAATAGTGGAATCGCTTTTGGGCATACTAATTGGGATACAATAATTAAATATAAAAATGTTAGATATTTTGAAGATAGCTGGTTCTTAGAAGTAGTAAAAGAAGAAATTACAGTTGAAGAAAATTTAAGTTCTAATGTAGTTGGAGGTATAGTATACGATGCTATTAGAGGTAAATTATTATTTATAAAATCTCCTTCTATAATAATAGCTTCTGGTGGATTATCTACTCTCTTTTTTCCTAAAACAGATACAATGAGAGGAAATACAGGAGATAGCTATGCTATAGGAGCTAGGGCAGGAGCAGATTTATTAGATATGGAACAAATTCAATTTTTACCATTTTGTTTAGCTTCTCCTCCTTCTTATGAGGGTTTGTTAGCTGGAGAACCTTCAACTGCAAGCTTTTTAGGTGTTTTAAAGGATAAAAATAATAAAGTTATACTAGATAGCGTATACCTTAGAACAAGGGCCGAATGTTCAGAGGCTATTATGAGAGCTGTCGAAGATGGAAGAGGAAGTCCTAATGGAGGTGCTTATTTAGATATGACTAGAAATAAATCAGCTCCTAGGTCAGGAAAGTATTTTATGAAATATTTAGAAAGTGCTTTGCCCACTGCTTATAATAATGCAAGACAAGCATTAGGAAAGAAGGCTGGAAAAGCAGAGGTGCCATGGGAGGTAAGACCAGGTGCCCACTATAGTATGGGAGGTATCAGAGTCGATGAATATGCTAGAGTTTACCAAAGTAATAATGACTTTAATAATCCTAAAATAATTAAAGGCTTATATGCTGCAGGTCAAGCAATGGGTGGCTTGTTTGGCGCTAACAGGTTAGGATCAACCTCATTAACAGAATTGGCAGTTTTTGGATATAGGGCTGGAAAGTCGGCTGCTGAAAATGTAAAAAGTTCTAAAACAAATATTGATTATGATGTTTTTTATAAGCATTATAGTTATTATGAAAAAATATTTAACAGGAAGGGTAAACTAAAAGTTTATAAACTTAAATTAGAATTACAAAAAAAATGTTGGGATAACATAGGACCAGCTAGGACGGAGAAAAAACTAAATAAAATGCTTAGTTATTTAAATGATATCGAATTAAATTTAGATAAAGTTAATATTCCAGATGAAAAAATTTGGAACCAACAATTTATTGATTTAGTGGAACTTAAGAATATGATTGATACTGCTAGAGCTATAACAATAGCTTCTTTGGAAAGAGATAAAAGTGTTGGAGGACACGTTAGGTTAGATAGAAAAACTTCTAGTCTTCTATCAAAACCGTATTCTACTATAGTAAAAATTAACCGTGAAAATAAATATGAAGCTTTTAAATTAAAAAGAGAAAGAACACCCTTAAAAAGAATATTATTTTATAAAATTTCCGAAAAGTTCAGATTAATGAAGGCAAGAATACTAAGGTATTTACCTGAAAATATAAGTGATATAATTATTGAAAACAAGTATAAAAAACTATTCAATAAACCATTAAAGATTGAACCAGGAAATGTATCTGCTGCTCCTGGAGAAAAATATAATTAAAAATCAAATAGAGTTAGAAATAAAATGCTTAATGAAAAAACTTTAAATATAAAACTTAAGTTAAAGAGGAAAGAAGATATAAAAATAATAGATTTTGAATATATTAAAAGATTTGAAAATGAAAGACCAATGGCATTAGATGTTTTACTACAAGCTCAAGAAACAAGTTTAGATGATATAGCTTTTAGATATGGATGTAGAGCAAGAAATTGTGGAGTATGTACTATTGATGTAAATGATAAACCAAGATTAGCTTGTAGGGCTAGAGTAAAAGAAGGAGACACTCTTAGTCCTATTGCAACTTTACCTGTAGTAAAAGACTTTATAGTCAAAAGAGATGGTATTGCTAGACAAATGCAGGGTTATAATAATATTTCTTTAAAAAATGATTTAAATATTGAAGCAGATTCTGCTTATCATAATCTTACAGCATGCATAGAGTGTTATGCTTGTTTAGACGGTTGTCCGTTGCATAAGAAAAATAACCTAGAGGTAAAAGATAATAATAATGCGTACTCATTTGGAAACCCTTTTTCTTTCTTAAAATTACAGCGTTTGTATATAGACCCGCTTACTCCTGAGAGCGAAAAGTTGAAAATAATAGAGAAAGCAAAAAACTTAGGATTGGAGACATATAGAAGAGAATATAAGGATCTAAAAATTAAATGCGGAGTAGGAATTAATCTCAAAGATGAAGTAATTAAACCTCTACTAGTTGTTGCTTTTGGTGATGATTTTGAAAAAAAAAATAAATAATAATAAGGTAGCTTTAGTAACAGGAGCTGGTTCAGGAATAGGAAAAGCTGTTGTATTAGGCCTAGCAAAAGAAGGAGTAGATGTATATTTAGCTGGAAGAAAAAAAGAAAAATTACTTATTACGAAGCAACAATCAATAAAAGAAAATAATAGAGGTAGTTGTAATGTCATTAAATGTGATGTTACTAAAGAAACTGATGTTAAAAAACTATTTTTACTTATACAAAAGCAACATGGAAGACTAGATTTATTATTCAATAATGCAGGCATAGGAATGAAGGCTAGTACAATAGATCAAATAAAATATAAAGATTGGAAAACAGTTATTGATACTAATATTAATGGAATGTTTCTGTGTGCTAAATATTCATATCTGTTTATGAAAAAACAAAAACCTAAAGGTGGTAGAATAATTAATAATGGCTCACTTTCAGCGTTTAGTCCGAGGCCTGGAACGGCCGCATATACAACATCTAAGCATGCAATAACAGGACTTACAAAAAGTATTGCTTTAGATGGCAGGAAAGATAATATTTTATGTAGCCAAATTGATATTGGTAATGCGGAGACAGATTTAACTAAAAACTTTAAAAAGGGAATTGTGCAAGCTAATGGTAAAATTTTAAAAGAAGCTACTTTTAATTCTCAGGAAGTAGCAAATTCAATTATAACAATATTTAAATTACCTTTAGATACTAATATATTAAATATGACAATAATGGCTAATAAAATGCCTTTTATAGGGAGGGGATAAAAAAATTATTTAAAAAATTTTAAGATTTTATTTGCTACATTTAAAGCGTTTTCTTCGGGCAAATAATGACCACCTTTTAAAGAGTAGCCAGTAATATTTTTAGCGAACTTCCTCCATATTTGGAGTGGTTTAAAGTTTCTGCCCACTAAGCTATCCTTGCCCCATAAAATTAGGGTGGGACATTCCAATTTATTTTTATCTTTACTATGATGTATTATATCAATACTCGCCCCAGCTCTATAATCCTCACAAGTAGCATAAATAGCCTTAGTAGAAAATTTTTTAACATAAGTATCTAAAGTATTCTTATCTAAAAAATTATCACAATTACCTAATCTACCTAGCATACTTTTTAAATAAAATATTTTGTTGCTAATTATTATTTTCTCAGGTAGTGGTTTTTTTTGTGATAAGAAAAACCAATGAAAAAAACTTTCTGATATATCTTTATTTAAATTATTATATAAATAAGTGGTTGGAATTATATCTATTAGTATCAGTTTTTTTATTATTTTAGGATAATCTAATGCCGCTCTATGAAAAACCCTTGCTCCTCTGTCATGGCCTACGCAATAAAAGCTATTAAACCCTAACTTTTGCATTAATAGAATCTGATCTTTTGCCATTACCTTTTTAGAATAAGTACTATGATCAATATTTGAAAGGGGTTTATCACTATCACCATATCCTCTTAAGTCAGAGGTAATAACCGTATATCTTTGCGAAAGGTAAGGTATTATTTTTCTCCACATAAGTTTAGTTTGAGGATATCCGTGAAGAAGAAGTATGGGAAAACCTTTACCACATTTAGTATAGGAAATATTTACATTGTTTACAAAAATTTTCATTTTTTTTTTGTTAATTCAATGTATTATCATACAATTAAATAGTAAATAAATAATTAATAATAGATTTTATAGAGGAATTTGTTTTGAGTGATCCGTTTGAAAGTATTGGCAATGAAGTATATTTGGATAAACTAAAAAGTTTTTTTTATAAATTTAAAATTGTAATTTTTATATCAGTAACACTTATAATACTGATTGTTTTAAGCCTCACTTATTATAATAGTAATAAAAAAAAGGAATTAACTAAAATTTCAGATTATTACATAAAAATTTTATCTATAATTGATACAGATCCTAAAAAAGCAAAAGCAGAGCTACAAAAGTTAGAAAAATTAAAAGATGAAAATTATAAAAATTTATCAAATCTATTAGTTTTTAAATTACAATTTGAGAATAAAGAGTTTTCTGATTCAATAAATTCGCTTAACAAAATAAAAAAAAATATAAAATCAGGAAGCCATATGGATAAAATTATAAAATATTATTATGCTCAAGTT
>MDTB01235652.1_pt1 | contig 10768 bp, 11 predicted proteins | sample 811161 | NCBI WGS metagenome assembly MDTB01 (sample SAMN05326650, study PRJNA326480) | marine metagenome | isolation source: seawater | place: Mediterranean Sea | collected 2009 | reverse complement strand
TCATCTGATTGTTTTCTTCACAATGTTACTGAATACGCTGGCAATGATATAGAAGGTATTTCTAAAACACAAAGGGGCCTTTTTTTTGTAAATTGGTCTAACCCTGGAGGATTTAGTGATGTTATATTTGAAGAGAATAGAAAAATATTTATTAATTGGTGGAAAGAAAATAATAAGAAAATAGTTGATTATATTTTAAATAATAAAAATGAATTAAATCAAAAATTACTTGATAGTATAGTTAAAATAAATTAAAGATATTATGAAAATTCAAGGAAGTAGATTACATGGATACCCTAAAAAATATTACCCTACAAAAACACAAAAATTAAATTTTGGTCTTTATTTTTCAGATGATGAAAATAAAGTTTTAATTAAGAAATATGATTTTAATAAAATTCCCTACAATGAATTCCCTGGCTTTGAAAATAAAAAATATCATAAATTATTTGTGCAAGCCGTAATAAATACATGGAAACCAGAAGAGGGAAGCATAAATGAATGGAAGCAATTTATTTATTTTGATTTTATTCATTTAGGCACCGACACATATTGTGAAAACCCTAGTATCATAATTGAAGAAGAGGAACTAAAATCAAAACTTTATTTTAGATTCGATATAGAAGGTGCAAGTGAAGGGGTAAATTTTAATAATTATTCAAATTTCATTGTTGATAATACTAATTCATCTTGCAATATGTTAGATTTTTTAAAGATTTGGGTAGCAAAAAAAATTAAATAATATGAAAATTACAGGTTCAAAAATTGAGGAATTAACTATGGCTGACTTAGATTGGCAAAAAGACTGTTTAAAAATTCTTAGTGAGAGAGATTATATTCATGTAACTGAACTAAATCTTGAAGCTGATGATCCATTTATGATATTCGAAACTGATAATGATGATAGATTTTGGGATGATATAAATGAAATCACAGATAGTTTTGTTTAACTTTTATTTAAAAACCATATAAACATGATAACAATTAAATTTTTTGAAACATCAGAAGTTGATGAATATATTAACAATACAAAAGCTGAAGTTGAAGACATATTCCAAATGTATTACCCCGATTCAGAATGTGAATTAAAAGTTGATAAAGAGGAAGCACAATTTGAAATTATTTTTAAAGACAATTGGTCTAGTCCAGAAGATATTGGTGAAGATATAATTAGAGATATTTGCCAATCTAATGAACTTTATTGTTGGATTTTGATCGATAATAAAATGAATAAAGGTTATTTTTACGATGAAGATGATGAATTTGTTTACAGATAAATTTAAATGACAGAATATATTACTATTGGCAAAATCCCTGAAAACTGTAAATCATTAATTATTTACTGTGGAGATTATTCATCTGATGAAACTATTGAATATACCTTTAGTATTAAAAAGAATAATATTCTTGGAATAGACAATGATTTTTCGTGTGAATTTGAAGAAGAAATATTCAAACCAAATTCTAAAGTATTAACAAAAATATCTAATTATATAAAAACATTTGGTATTGAATTATCCACAAATTCTATTTATAATGGTATTAAACTTTTAATTGATAAAAAAGATTCTCTTTCATCACAAAAATGGAGAATTATTGATTCCGAAGGAGGAATCATTCAAAATGAAAAATTTCAATATAATGGTAATTATTATCTTAGAAGATCTTTAGAAAAAGATGACAATTTTATTGATGAAAATATTTGTGTAAAAATTATATAAATAAAATATATGACTTGGTTTAATTAATTACTTCTTTTATTTTTTTATAGTAAAATTGAAAAAATCTTAATCTTCATAGGTAACTAATTCAATCCCTGCTCTTTGATACGCTTTTTTGGGATCTTTGAAAACACCACTTTTTTGAAACTGAATTAATTTTTTATTTTCTGACTTTGAAACGTAATTGTATCTACCATATTTTTTTATGAACAGATTTACAAGATTCTGGTTAGGGTCTTTTATTTTATCCCATTTAATATTTAATAATTCTGCTGCAGCAATTTTTCTTGGATATAGGTGATCCTCACTTTTTTCGTTTTTTCTTATTGCCTCCTTACTAATTTTACCTGTAAATAAAACACTATTTTTCTTAGGTAGATAAAAAATTGCAGCACCTATAGTGGTTTCAATAAATCTTTTTTTCCTATCATTTGATTTATGATAAAATGGCTGAATACCAATAATTAAATTAAGTAAGGCCTCACATTTAGTTTTTACTTTTTGATGATAATCCACAACTAATTAGTTTTAAGATTTTAACGCAATAATATCGTGGTCTTTTAAATGAAAAAATTTGGATGCTTTATCAGTTTCAATTAATTCCTGACCAGTTACTAAGTTTTTTGGATTGTTCCTAATAATTTTATTAGATTTCTTCTTTTTTGACATTAAAATTATCTTTTCAAAAGAACATCAGCATTAGAAATAACAGTGGATAAATTTTCGCCAAATTCTTTTTGGGCTTTTGCCATATCTTTCTCAAATTCTTTTTGAATTTTTGCCATGTTATCCATGGATCTTCTTAGCTTACTTTGATCGCTAGATTTAAATTTATATGTATGTCCCTTACTTGATTTAAGATTTGATTTTCTAGCGATATCACCATAAGTTGTTTTAATAGCTCTTCCACCGCCTGGGCACGGAATTTCTGTTTTTTCTCTGTATAAATCCATTTTATTTTAATTTAAAAATTCAATTTTAATATATAAAATAATTTGGAATATTTGTTAATTAAAAGAATTAACTAACCCTCACTTCCATCTAAATTTATTTTTGATTTAAAAGAATTTCTTCTGTAATACAAATAGAATATACTAATTGTAGTTAATAAAAGTAATACTAGTCTTGAGTAAGCTAATCCTGTAATGTAGTAATCCTGAAAAAAGTCAAATACAAAAACAGAAACTGATGCAAGTCCAACTATTAAATAAAATATGATGAATATATAGTCAACGATTGTCAGAGTTAGTGGGTTGGGTCTTTCTGTGGAAAAATACAATGCTATACCCGACAAAAAAGATGTCGTTAATAAAGCGATAACTCTATCAATTTGTTCAGCAGGAAGATACATTCCGTAAACAACCAATGCAATTAAAAAAAGTAATGGAATTAAAATCTTTATGACTGTAAATGAACTTTTTCTCGACATGATATATGAAATTCTATTTTCTTCTGAAATTAGTACATAGCTGTCTTTAAAATGAGGATGATAATTTTCTTTTTTTCTAATAACACCCGATCTTACAGAAGATATATTCCATCCATGTGAATTAAACTTTCTATCAATATCTTGATTTTTAATGCCATCTAGAATTCCATATTTTTGGTCATCAATAATAGAGTACGAAATAAAAATATTTTGGATGTCAAATGGATAACTTTCAGCTCTTGAAAAGAAATAAAATTCCGCAGAAATATAATACCTAAAATAAAAATAATCATTTTCTATTTTTTCTGATTTAATCAATTTTATTTTGGGATCATTATCAATAATATTATTAAATCTTATTATATCAATTCCTGATTTGTGTTTTGTTGTTAATTCAAAATAAAAATTTGATTTAAAAGTATTGTCTTCAATTGAAATATCCTTTATATCAATAAAATCAAAATTAGGATAGCTTACATCAACTATTTTCTTTTCATCTTTTTTAGTTATTAACTGCCTTTCAAATAAAGACATTTTAAGATTTTTTTCCGCTGAATTTTTTATTTCTACCAAATAATTTGTTGCAAGTGGTCTAGATTGATTTTTGAAATAAATTAGGTCACCTGAACCTGCAAAAACATCTTTGGAACCATCCAATTTGGATAGTCTTTTTCTCGTTTCAATTAAGAAGTTTTCGTTATCTATATCTGCACTATTTTTACTATATAAATAGTGTATAAGTAAAACTTTGTCAATAACAATTTGAAAATACCAGTTTAAATAATCATTTATGTTTTTTTGAATACCAGAATTTACTGAGAAGATTCTATCTTGCAAAGCAAGTTTCTCAACAAAATCATCTGGCATTAGATTAAGTATGTTGTTATTAAATCTATTATCAATTTTATTAAGAGAATTGTGAATTAATCTTGTATCAAGTCTTAAACCAACTAAAGTCAAATCGTACTTGTTTTCTAAAAAAACAGATAAAAACTCTGATCTTGAATTATTATAAGTAGCCTTAGAATCTGGTTGATCTGAGGACTTATTAAGCTGAAAAGGGGTTATGTAACCATTTAGAAGAGCAATCTCACCTTTTTTAGCAGAAGAGAAAAAATCTTTTAGATTATAATAGTTATTATCTTTCCATTTATTGATAAACCTTAAATATATCCCATTATTTTTTGCGAATAAATCAAGTGCTTCTAATTCACTTTTTGGAACTGATTTTTTATTTTTCTCCAAACAAATTGGAAATATAATTTTTGCATTGGGATAAAGTTTCCTTATTTGTTGTACTGCATCATCACTCCCAAATGTAAGTCGTGTTCGGAAAATATTTTCGTGATTATAATCTTTAAAAACATTAAAACTATCAAAATAAATAGCATCACTCAAAAATTGAGACCAATCATCAGTCTTAAAATAATTTGGTGCTTGACAAACAACGTTGATATTATTTTTAGTTACAAATTTTTTATAATGTTCAATTGATGCAGTTTTATTGTCAACAACATCATAGAAGATTTTAAATTTGATGTTACTTTTTTTTAGAAGAGAGTTAATTTCTTTTTCTAAAGAAAAAGTAATTTTTTTTATGTGCTTTGATATAATTGATTGCTGTTTATTCCCAGCCCAGCCCTCTAGAATTTGATAAAACGTATAAAAATTAATTTGAAATTTACTCATATTAAATATGATTTAAAAATAATTAAAAGACCATTCCAGACCAAACATAAATACCTTTGCAATATAGTACAGATATGTATATTTGAGAGCAATCATCTACATCGTTACCTTCATCCTCTTTTAATCTTTTTAGGTCATTAGTAAAATATTCTTTGATTCTGGTTACTTCAGCTGCAGATACAATTCCACCTAACATGTTCCAATCACCATATTCAACAGACCCAATTTCCTCCATTTTTTCAAAAGTACCAGTTTCTAAGTCTTGTGCCTCAATGTTAAATATAACAATATTATAGTCGCTGTATTGAATAGATTCTGCTTTCTCTTGCATTACTTCTCCCAAGACGTCCACATCAATATTGCTTATTATTTGATTTATGTCTTGTTTTTTGTCTAGGTTTTTCTTTTCCTTAGGTTCATTTTTTTTAGATTGGTTTAAAACAAATTCAAAATATTTTTTAATTGTCGCCTCGGTTATTTTCTCTTTATCATTATCAACATGCCCCAAAATATCATCATAGTAAACATCTTCTGCGCCACCATGGGTTTTGTATGAAAGGTAGATGTCAGTTCCTTTTGTACGAGTGTTTACAATTTCTCCAGAAGAATAGTTGTCGTCTTCACCACCTGGACGTGTATAGTCAATTCCAGAAATTAATAACTCACGGTCTGTAGTTTCAAAACTTATCTCTTCTGGCCTAAACTCAAACTCTAAATCAAATTTACCAAAAGCATATTCTCCAACCTCCGTAGAATATGCTTGATGAATAAACTTGCCTGGATCCACCCCGGCAAAAGGGTCAATGTGCAAGTCTTTGAAAAACTTGGTTTCCCAACCCTCCTTTCTGTTTCCAAAGAAAATAGAAATTGGCTCTGGCTTTCCATCACCCATATCAAAAACAAAACCTATTGATGTGTCATCCATCCCATACTCGCTTTCTCCAAACTCATACCAGTTGTTTGAACAATAATATGACCACCCATCATCTTCATTTGAAATTGAATCAGCTATTTTGGGCGCTATTTCATCTAAATCATGTTCTCCAAAAACACATTCACAAACAGTGACGCGACTAGTGTTGAAGTCCATTTTATAAAGAACGGTTTCTAGGCTAGAAAGGGCCTTTTGTAGTTTGGTTTTTGTTTTTGAATCAATGATTTTATTTTCTAAAAGACCAAGCACCTTGCATTTATCATTTAAATCTGTCTTGTCGTGGTTGTTAATTATTGAGCAAACTTTTTTTCTTACCCAACCGTATTTATTATCTTTTAACCCTTCAATAGTCTTTGCGTCTACATTTGGATTTGACAATACGCCAAGTAATTTGTAGGAGTAACTATACGACCCATCATCTCCACTGACAATATTTTTTACATCCTCCAAATCCACAAGCTTGTTTGATGCAGCGTTTTCTAAAACAGTAAACGAGCCGCTTTCTAAAAGCATCAATATTTGATTTTTATTTAAACTTTTGTTTCGGCTCAAGTGGTATTTAGTTTTGTATGAGCCATGTTCAATAAATTCTTTAATATCACTTTCTTTAAAATGCTCCCATATCTCAAAAAGCTCATTTAGACACGAGTCACCTGACCATCCATTTAATGCGTGTTTTTTGTCTTCTGGAACAACAGTCAGCCCTGAACCCTCACAATGCGTTGCATTAAAGGAGTCGCAAAGACCCAAAAAGTCTTTGTGTTTCTTTTTGTTCTCTTCATTTCTTCCGTTTTGTGGCGACGTCTTCTCTATATATTCAAGCATAAGCTCTCCCATTAGCGGATAGCGATCCTTGTGGATTTCACCACACACCTTAGCATATTGAATAAAATAATTTTTATCGCCGGAGTAAGACGCTATGGACTTGTTTATTTCAGAATGTGCCAAATCTAACTGATTATCCAACAAGTAGGCTTTTGACAAACACCAATTAAACAGCTCGTTGTCATCACCTAAGCTTTCAGCTTTTTTAAACGCTTTGATTGCATTTTTTGAATCAGCCACATCAAAATAAGCCTCACCCAAAGCTTTAAATGAAAAAGCATAATCTGGATCCAATTCAGCAGCTTTTTTATATGCTTCTAAGGATTTTTTGTAATCTTTATTGTCTTTCCACGCCTGACCAATCTTAGACCATAAATAATCATCTGAGGGGAATTTTGATACTGCATTTTTACACGCTGCCCCCAAGCCTTTTAAGTCATTATTTTTAGAGCAACAATTAATCAACAAGATATGCCCTTTTACAACATTTTCAATTTCCAAATACTTTTTTAAGTCTTCAATTGCCCTGTCGATGTTAATCAAAGGTTTGTCTTTCTCACAAATATTGTTTGAACGAGCGTTTTTGTAAGGTGGATCATGAAAGAGACCGCTTAAGCAAGAAGCCCTTACAAAATAAACCTCATGATCATCTAGCCCTAACTCCACGGCTTTATCTAGGTCTGAAATCATTAAATCAAACTTCAGCTTTCCTTGGTTTTCACCACTATAATAATATATATCGGACGCGCCCCTTGAATAAAATATCTTTGATAATAAAACCTTGTCATCAATAACCCCAATTGTTTTGTCATCAACTAGTTTTATGTTTTTTGGAGAAGTAAAAAGCTCTCCTTTTTTGCCGAGCTCAGACATTTTTTTACAATAATGCCACCACAAACCATCTTTCCTTGTAGAATAGCCATTGTCTAGCTTATAAACCCCATTTGCTTTTTCAAATTCGCCTTTAAAATGATATAGCAATGACATATTAATAAGGATGTGATATGTATCGCCATCAAAATAGTAATACTCATCTCTTTCAATCAAACTTTCATAAGCAGTTAGCGCCTCATCATATTGCTCCATTTGAAATAAACAATCACCCATTCCGTGATACGCCCATTTATATTTTGGGTCTATTTCGGTTACTTTTTTAAAATTTTCAAGAGCTGTCTCAAATTTTTCTAATCCAAAGTATGCTTTTCCAAGATTTTGATAAGCCCATTTGTCTTTGAGCCCTTTATTAAGTGAATCTATAGCATTAGAAAAATCTCCTAGCTTTAAATAGCACACACCCATTGATTTGTATGAATAAGGGATGTATTCTTCGTTGTTTCGTTCGATAGAGATTTTAAAACAGTCAATAGCTTCCTGATATTTTTCCAAATCCTTTAGACACTCTCCTTTCGTGTGCTCAATTGTAGCGTCATTAAACCTGTCTTCTTTTTGTGACTCTTTATAAAAATTAAAAGCCTCCTCAGGCTTATCAAGATTATAACAACAAACACCAAGTTTATAATTTACGAATCCATCGTTTTGATATTCCTTGGCCTTTAAATAAGCTTCTTTGGCATCTTTCCATGAACCCAAACCTATGTGCAGCTCACCAATTTCTAAATGTATCCAGTAAAGAGACAGCTCACCTTTTGGTTGGGTTGGGTTGTTTGCTATACACTGATTTAGTATTTTAAACACCTCATCATTTCTATCACCAAGCTCCTTAACAAGTTTCGAATAAGCGTAAACGGCTTGAATGTTTTTTTTGTCTGAATCAATCGCTTTTTTATAGAACCCTTCTGCTTTATCATGATTTTCTAAGCTCTTGTAAGAGGAGGCAATTCTTTCATAATAAATACTTATGTCTTCTGCGCTTAGTTCTGTTTCGTATTTTAAATAATCCTGATATAACTCAATGACAGCCTCATGTTCATCATCATCATATGCTTTTTTTGCTTTTTCTTTAAGCCCTCCCCAATAGTGCCAATCAACATAAAGATCACCTAGCTCTTCATCAAAAAACCCCATACTAAACAACGAATGAAAAGTATATTCAGAATCAGAAATAACACCCCTGCTATACAAGTCATTCATTTGATCAGCTATTAGCTGGTAAAGATCTTCCCCATCAGTCGAGGTTATTTCATATGACGTCCCTTTAAGCGATTCAACAATCTCTTTTTCATTTTCAATCTCAATGTCATTTATTTTTTTACACTCTAAATCTCCGTCTGCTACCTTAATTAGCTCCTTATCATAATCCGCTAAATCTGCCGAGCAAATTTTATCTACAGGCTTAGCTTTAAGAATCTTGATTAGTTCTTTGGCCGGAACATCATACTCAAATGACCCCGTGTTCCAAGCCATGGTGCACTCTAGCATAACATCGTCATCAACCACACTAAGGTCTTCATAAGCGCCTGACCCCACCTCAACCTTTACTTTGATGATTTTATCTGAACCCTCAAAAAGACTAGTGTCTAAATTTTCTAATTGAAACTCAATAGCCTTTTCTTCTTTGTTTTTCATAACGTTAAAATACTAAAAGGTTAAGAAATTATTAAATATTTTTTATTGACGGAAAATGGTAGTCCCTTATTAGCTTATAATTACTTCTAATTTCATCAAGAGACTGAGAATTTATCTTTTCTATTATTTTTCTAGCAGCCCGCTTGTCTCTACTATCATCATAATATTTATTATGCCCGACTATTATATGCGCTGGAATTTTTATGTTAAATTTTTTTCCCAGCTCATACAATTTGCTTGGTATACTATCCCCTTTCCTTCTATTTAAAGACGGGCCTATAGGAATAAGATTCTCAATAATATTTCCAGGACCACCATGTTTTGCTGGGACAAAATGGTCAATATCAACCGCAAAATCTTTTAAATTTATTTTAAACCTATGATACACATCTTCTCTAACTTTTGTCGGAATATGCTTTGTAAGCTCTTCTTTTTTCTTAGGAATCTTAAACTTAAAATCATCTTCTAAATAATACCAAGCAGATTGTTCTAAAAACTCCTCTTGCAAAGGAATTGTATTTTCAAAAAGCTCTGTGTTTGAAATTTTATATTCAAGGATATATATTTTGTATGGCTCCTTAGATTTGGAATAATGTCTTATTTTAGAAAGCCAGTATTCATCAGCTTTAACCTTAGTTTTTGAGCTTGAATAACTTACAAATTCTGAAAGCCCATTAACTTCAATTAATTTTTTTTCAGAAATAACACCCTTGGCAAAAATAGCATATCCATTTTGAGCGATAAAAATTTTCTCACCCACCTTAGCTTTACTTCCGCTTGGAGAAGACCCTTTTTTTATCTCACAATACCACCCATCCTTTATATTGAAGTTAAGATCCTTACGTTTGATAAGATTGATCATAAATATTGTTCTTTGTTTATTTAAGCTTAGTTGGAATAGGCTTTGTTATAAATTTAAGAAAAAAATAAAGTATACGATGAATTATAAAATTGTTAGTTTTTATGTTACTCTGTGTTATACGATTTTACTTGTGTTATAATTTTGTAAATTAGGTTTATAAAAAATTGAGTTATGGAAAATATAGAAATTAAAGTAACTAAACTGTCTGATATTACTATTCTTGAGGATATAAATGATGACAACTATTTTAAGTTCGTATGTTTTGGTAAACTAAAATTAAATGAAGAAGAAATCGAATTTGAATTTACTGAAGAAGATGGTGTTGGAGTTTCATTAAGAATTAAAAATCAAGATGGTAAATTGGAAAAAGTAAACCAATATGAAAACCTTAATTATAGAATTATTGATGATATTTTTAGTCAAAGTACATCTGATTATAAAGATTTAAAAGTGGGTGATTTTTGGGATTTAAAATTTGATAAAAAATTATGGGACGAGGATGGAATTCTTGAACCAATGTAACAATGAGTTTTGTGTTATACGATTTTACCTGTATTATAATTTTGTAAATTAGGGTTATAAAAATTTAATTATGGAAAATATAATGAAGTTTTTTAAAGACAATTATGAATTAGACAAATCTATTCCAATGGATCAAGATGACCCTTTAGTTATTTCTATGGAAAATGAATTTAAAGGATTCTTAGAAGAAAATGGGTACAAAGTAAAAAGAGTATATTCTGATTATGAGTATCATATCAATACAATGTCCTTTTATTTAG
>MDTB01085728.1_pt1 | contig 10768 bp, 10 predicted proteins | sample 811161 | NCBI WGS metagenome assembly MDTB01 (sample SAMN05326650, study PRJNA326480) | marine metagenome | isolation source: seawater | place: Mediterranean Sea | collected 2009 | reverse complement strand
TGATAATCCATAAGGAATAACATCGTGTAATACTCCTGTCATTCCTCCAATCATTGCCATTTTACCAATTCTTGTAAACTGCTGAACAGCAGAATTTCCACCTATAACTACATTATCCTCAATAATAGCATGACCTCCTAAAGGTACATTGTTTGCTATGATTACATTATTACCTACCTGACAATCATGAGCTATATGAGACGAAATCATAAATAAACAATTATTTCCAATTATAGTTTTACCTCCACCACCGATTGTTCCAGGATTTATTGTTACATATTCTCTTATTTTGTTATTATCTCCAATTACTAAACTTGTTTCTTCACCATTATATTTTAAGTCTTGAGGATCATTAACCGAAACAAATGGATAAATTTTGTTTTCTTTACCAATTTTAGTATTTCCAGAAATATTTACATGGGATTGAATTATTGTATTCTCACCGATTTCTACATTAGGTCCGATTACAGAATATGGTCCAATTTTTACACTTGAATGAATCCTTGCATTTGTATCTATTAAAGCAGTTTTGTCTATCATTTATTTTCTCTTAAAAACTTTTTTAAATCTTTTGCTGGATATCCCATGACCTTTGAGTTGTCAGGTATATTTTTAATTACACCACTGCCACCACCTATTTTTACATTATTACCAATTCTAAGATGTCCTGATATACCAGCCTGCCCACCAATCATTACATTGTTACCTAATGTGGAACTACCAGCAAATCCTACCTGACCAGCGATAATACAATTTTCGCCTATCTTTACATTGTGAGCTATATGTATTTGATTATCTAAGTAAGTATTTTTTCCAATTATAGTATTAGATAAAGAGCCTCTATCTATAGTTGAATAGCAACCTATTTCTGCATTATCCTCTATTATTACTATACCCACCTGAGGATATCTAAAGTTTGAATTTTTATCTGGAAAAAAACCAAATCCTTTTTTTCCAATAACACATCCATCTAAAATTTGAACATTATTTTTAATTAACGAATTTCTAATAATTACATTTGAACCAATAGTACATTCATCACCTATAATAACATTTTTTTCTATAATTGAATTGTGTCCAATTCGGCAATTAAATCCAAACTTTACATTCTTACCAATTAAAACATTTTTTCCGTAAGCTACTTTTTCTTTATGTTGTGTATTGTGAATATCTTCAACGGTAATATCAAAATCGTCTGTTACAGAGTCAGGATAAAAAATTTTGGTTATTTTGGCTGTATGTAATAGAACTAAATCTGAGATAATCGGTTTACAAGTATTTGGTAAAATAGATTTGAGTTTATCTGTGGTAATACAATAAGAAGCTTTGGTTTTTTTGGCTAGTTCACTATAATTTTTTGAGTGAAAAAAAGTAATATTTTTCTCACTCGATGAGCTGAGATCTTTAACATCACTTATGAAATTTTCTTTAAATTTCTCGCTATCTAGATTTACTGATTTAAGTAAATTGTTAATTTCGTATGGTCCTGTATTTTTAAAAAAAGGATTTGACATTACTCAATTTAATATCAAAACATATCTTAAATGGTTATCAAGATTTATTGCTAATTATTTCCTATCAACGATTGTAGCAGACCATTGCGCATCAGCCATTTTTTTTCCACTTACGAAGGCATCACCTTTATATTTCCATACTCTTCCATGTGATCTTATAGCCTCGATATTTAATTCAAGTTTACAATCAGGTATGACTGGACTTCTAAATCTAGCTTTTTCAACACTCATCAAAAAAACTAGCTTATTATCGTATTCAGACTTATCTATTCCAGCAGCAGTTAATGCTGCAGCAGCTTGACCGAAAGCCTCAACAATAAAAACTCCTGGCATTACTGGTTGTTCAGGAAAATGACCTTGAACAAAAAAACTATCTTTTTTTACATGCATTATAGCAGTTGCAGAAAATAATTTTTTTATATTTATTAATTCGTCTATTAGAAGCATAGGTTCTCTGTGTGGCAAAAGTTGTCTTATTTGATCTTTATTTAAATTCTGCGTCATTTACTAATTAATATCAATTTTTTTAATTTTATTATCTAAGATTTTTATAATATCCTCAGTAATATCAAGCTCATTTTTGCCTATTATGATATTTTTCTTTTGCATTATTAAATTAATAGAATTTTCTTTTGAAAAACTTTCTAATATAGGTTTTAATTGTTCTAGGATTTTACCAGTCGCTTCTAATCTCTTTCTATTAATACTTTCATTGCTTTCTTTTACTTCGGTTTGAAATTTTTTAATTTTTAAATTAAATGCTTGAATTTTGTTACTAGTTTCTTCCTCATTTAAGATATTTTTTTGATTATTTATTACCTCGTTTTCAGCTTTAATTTCATTTTCAATTTTTTTGAACTTAACTTTATTTTTTTCATTGAAGTTTTGAATTTGTTCATTAACAGATTTACCTACTAAAGATTGTGAAAATATTAAGTCCATGTTAATGAATGCAATACTTTTATCGTGTGCATAGACATTAATAAAAAAAATAAAATATAAAAGTGTAGATAAAAAAAAATATCTCATTAAAAAGTTGTTCCTAACTGAAATCTAAAAGTTTCAGTCTTATCTGTACTTGCTTTAGTCAATGGAGACGCTAAAGAAATACTTAGTGGTCCTATTGGAGTAAACCAATCAATTGCTACTCCTGCAGCAGATCTAAGCCTGCTACTATCTAATTCACTATTATAATCAACGCCAAAAACATTTGCAGCATCTAAAAAAAGACTAAAATCGACATTTTGTAGATCTACCAAAAATTTAGGAAGAGTTGCAGCAATATTTGCGGCAGTTCCATAATTTCCGCCAATATAGTCGCCAGCATCTTTTGGACCAATTTTACCAGCAGCAAAACCTCTTAATTTTCTAGCGGGCATAAATATTCTTTTACTTACTCTAACATCATCGTCGTAACTATTAACAGCCTTAGCAAATAATATTATAGATATTATGGACTCATTTTTTAATTGGTTATAGGTAGAAAATTCATAAGAATTAATTATACTTTTATCATCTGCAATTACAGGTAAAGACTGAAAAAATTTACTTTTATAACCATCAGACGGTTGAAAATTTTGGTTCAATTTATTTAAAGTTAAAAAATATGAAAAATTAGAGTCAAAGTAATCACCCTCCTGTTTTTTTTTAGCTGCAGAGGCAATTGAGGATGTATCAAGAGTTTCTAAATAAGTTGATATCTTCGGTGAGAAGTAAATATCTTGATACTGCTCAAAAGTCGTACCAAATGAAAAACCTGTTTTGGTTGTTTTATAACCATATTTGCTCATAAAATCTGTAGTAGAACGTTCAATTGTAGTATCTAATAATTTATCTGAATTTCTAAAATTAGGATTAGTAATAGATAACATAGCAGTTATAGAATCATCGCTTAAAGCTGTGTTTGCTCTAACACCAATTCCTCTTCCTAAATAATTATTTTCACTTATAGAAAAAGAAATATTTGATCCAGATGTACCTGTTCCAGCACCTGCAGCAACTTCACCAGTAGCTTTTTCTTCAACCTCGATGTTTAAAATTTTCGATTTATCGTTAGAGCCATCGATTATTTCAGTTTTAACATTAGCAAATAAATTTCGAGATTTTATATTATTTACAGATTTTTGAAATAAGATTTCATTAAATGGATCACCCTCATCTGTAATTATTTGATTTCTAATTACATTTTCATTTGTAATATAATTGCCAAATATATTTATTTTTTCAACAAATATTTTTTCACTTTCGGCAATTGTTATTTTTAAATTTATTTTATTGTCTATAATATCTTCTGAATAAGAAGCATTTATAAACTGAAACTGTTTTTGAAGAACAATTTTGTCGACTTCATCTAGAATTTTTTTTATTTGACTTAAGGAATAAAGGCTATTTTCTAGCTTTTTCAAATTATTATTCATTTTTAAAAAATTGTTTTTATCAAAATCGTCAGGTAAAACTAAATTTACTTTATTAAAATAATATTTTTCACCAGCATTTATGTTAAATACAAGTTCAAATTTATCGTCATCGATGATTTGTGCAAATGTGCTTAATATTTTGACATTATAAAATCCGTTATTTTTATAATAATTTTCTAAAAGTTTTTCATCTAATTTTATTCTATTAGTATCTAAAAATTTTTTATTAGAAATAAATTTCCAAAATTTATTTTCTTCTGAAACTATAACATTTTTTAATTTACGATCTTTAATTTTTTTTTCTCCAATAAACTTAATATTTTTAATGTATGCCTTATTACCCAAAAGAATATCATACTTTAAATTTACAGTATTGTTTTCATTAATATTTACTTTAGATGTAATCTTTGAAAAATAATATCCATTACTTTTTAAAATATTTTGAAGCATTATTTCATCTTTTTTAACTTTACTTTTTACAAATGAAGACTTTTCTTTAAGCTCGATATTTTCAGATAATGTTTTAATTATTCTCTTATTTTTAACACCTAATATTTCTACATTTTGTATAATAGGATTTTCTTTAACGTTTATGATTAAAACACCATCACTTATATTAACTTTGACATCCTCAAAAAAATTAGTTTTATATAAATTTTTTATAATATTATTTAGTTTAGATGATGAATAATCCTTATCAATTTGAATTTTGCCAAATATTTTTATAGTCTCATTAGATATCCTATCATTACCAATAATTTCAATTTTTTTTACAATGTCTGCTGATAAATAGGTTGAGCATGAAATGTAAAACAGTAACAAATAAATGATAAAATTACGCATTTTTATACTTTATACATAGTTCTAAAGTTTTCAATCTAACATATCTGTTTAAATCTATTATCTGTTTAATATTTTTAGGTTTTTTATTCTTTAATTTTCTAAATTCTGTAAGATTTAGTATCTTGCTTAGAAAAATGTTCATATTTAGATATGAAATTTTGTTTCTTAAAAACTGATCGACCAATTCATCGTTAGCACTAACTAATACAGTCTCAAATAAAGAAATTTTATTACTAACCTTATTTAGAATATTCAATGATGGAAATTTAACTTTATTTGGTGATTGAAGATTTAGATTATTCAATATTTTTAAGTTTAAATTTTTAGTTTTTAAAGAAGTATTATTAGGATAGTAAATTGAATTAAAAATTGGTATCTTCATATCAGTATCGTGAATTAATAATTTTGTTGTTCCGTTTTTAAATTTTACAATTGAATGTAGATAAGATTTTGGATGTATTAAAATTTTAAATTTTTTTATGTCTATATTAAAAATTTTTTGTGCTTCAATAACCTCAAAAACTTTATTCATTAATGTTGATGAATCTATAGATATTTTTTTTCCCATAGACCAATTTGGGTGTTTTAATGCATTTATAGGTTTAATATTATTAAATTTATTTTTTGAAATATTTAAAAATGGTCCTCCTGACGCTGTTATATAAATTTCCTCAATATTTTTGGAATTAAATCCATTTAATAAGCTCCAAATAGAAAAATGCTCAGAGTCTATTGGTATAAACTTTGTTTTATATTTAATTAGTAAATTTTGAACTAAATTCCAAGCACAAATGATTGTTTCTTTGTTAGCTATCGCAATTCTATTTGTGTATTTAATTATTTTTATTGTTGGTTCTAGACCAGATAATCCGGTAATAGACGACATAACATAATCAATTTTTTTTTTATAAAATATATTTTTAAAACATTCATAATTATTATATATTTTTATTTTTTTGTTGTTTTGAAATTTTTTTTTTAAAATTTTAAATTTTTTAAAGTCCTTTACGATTATATTTTTTACCTTAAATGTTTTGATTTGATTTTGTAATACACTAATGTTTTTATTAGTTGTAATTAGATCAACTATAAATTTATTCTTATTTTTTTTTATAATGTTTAAAGTTTTCTTTCCAATTGAACCAGTTGACCCTAAAATTACTATATGTTTTTTCATTTAAAATATTCGTGAGGCTAAATAAATTATATAAAATGTTGGAAACGCAAATATCATTCCATCTATTCTATCAAGCAACCCTCCATGACCTGGTATAATACTTCCAGTATTTTTAATCTGTGATAATCTTTTAAAATATGATATTATGATATCACCTAATTGACTGGCTGAAGATATAATAATTATAAAAAAAAATTCATTAAATACAAAATCTAGACTTTTAAAATTTTGTGAATCGTAATTGAATAAATATAAAGTTAATATTGTAGTCGACAAAAAATACCCTCCAAGCATACCTGAATATGTTTTATTTGGACTAATTTTTGTTAACTTTGGGCCTTTAAAAGTTTTGCCAATTAAATAACCACCAATATCAGTTAATATACAAATTGATAATATTAAAATGAATATTATATGTTCATCATCAAACTTTGTCCTTGTAAAATAAACAGTATAAAATGAAAAAATCAAAAAAATTAAGCCAAAGTAAAAATAATTTTGATTTTTACTCATTTTATACCACTCATATGAGGCTATAATAAAGCATACAATAATTAAAAGATTAAAATAAAAAGCACCCTTTATTATTAAAAATAAAATTATTGGTAACAAAATAATTGAGCTTAAAACTCTTAAATAGATCTCATTTTTCATTAAATATTACCAAAATTTCTTTTAATATTTTTGTATTTTTTTAAAATTTTTTCAAAATCTCTCTCATTAAAATCAGGCCAGAGTTTTTTTTCAAAAAAAATCTCTGAGTAAGCTAATTGCCATAACAAAAAATTACTTAATCTTTGAGTGTTACCTGTCCTAATAAGAATGTCAGGATCAGGAATATTTTTGGTATAAAGATTTTGATTAATATTTTTTATATTAATTTTTTTTTTATTTTTTTGTAAATTATTGAAACTTTCAACTAATTCACTTTTTGAACCATAATTTAAAGCAAGATTAATTTGTAATCTTCTATTTTTTTGGGTTCTTATTTCTGAATTTTTCAATAAACTATTTATTTTTTTTGAAAACTTAATTTTTCCCAAAATTTTTAGTCTTATATTTTCTTTATCCAAAGTTGAGATCTTGCTGATTAAAAAATCCTGTAATAAATTAAATAAAAAATTAATCTCTTTTTTTGGTCTTTTCCAATTTTCTGTTGAAAACACAAATAAAGTTAAATATTTAATTTTTTTTTTTATAGATACCTTTATTATTTTTTCTACTGTTTTTAAACCTGCTTTGTGACCAAGATTTCTTGATTTCTTATATTTCAATCCCCAACGACCGTTTCCATCCATTATGATGGCTACATGTTTAACAGGGTTCATATTGTCATTATTTCTTTTTCTTTTGCAGATATTTTTTCATCGACTAATTTAATACTTTCATCTGTAATGCTTTGAATATTTTTTTCCTCTTTTTTTTCATCATCTTCACTTAGATCTTTTTTTTTTAATAATTTTTTTAATTCATCATTAGCTTCACGTCTTATATTTCTTATTGAAACTTTGCATTGCTCTCCCATACTTTTAATTAACTTTTTCATTTCACTTCTTCTTTCTTCACTTAAATCAGGTATTGGTAGCCTTAATAATTGACCATCAATTTGTGGATTTAATCCTAATTCGGATTTTTTTATAGCTGAGTCTATTAATGGAATGTTTGATATGTCCCACACTTGAATATTAATAGTTCTAGGATCAGGAGTACTTATGCTGCCCAATTGATTTATTGGCATTTTTTGACCATAAACATCAACTTTTACAAGATCTAGCAAATTAACATTTGCTCTTCCTGTACTCAACGACGAAAGATCTTTCTGAAATTTCTCAATTGTTTTATCCATCTTAAATTTATAATTATCTTTGTTAAACATTATTCACCAATTTTTAGACGTATAAATTTTTTTATTTTAAGATCCTCTATATTTAATTCTGAAATAATATCTGATACTTTTTTTTTGGGATCCATTACCCAATTTTGAGTCAAAAGTGCATTATCGCTTTTAAATTTAGATATTTTTCCCAATGAAATTTTATCTATTATATCACTAGGTTTACCTGATTTTTTAAGCTCCTCAGAAATAAGTTCCTTTTCCTTCATAATTATTTCCTCATCAATATCCTCGGAATTAATTGCTATCGGGTTTAAAGCCGCAATATGCATTGAAAGTTGTTTTCCAAATAATTTAAATTTTTCATTACCAGTATCTTTCGACTCTAAAGATGTGACTACAGCTAGTTTTGATAAACTATCACTAACAACATTGTGCATATAAGTAAAATTTATAGTCTCTGGGTAATTTATTGTATAAGATCTACCTAAGGTAATTTTTTCTCCAATTTTTGAAATTAATTCTACAAGATTTTCATTTACTGATTTTTTATTTTTCATTAGTGAATTTTTTATCTTAACTGAATTTGATGATAATCCATGATTTATAGTACTTAGTTCTTTTACGAAAGATATGAAACTTTCATTTTTAGCAACAAAGTCTGTTTCACAATTAACCTCTATTAAGGAAGTATTCTTTTCATCACCTGATAGAGATATAACACCTTCATTTGCACTTCTAGACATTTTTTTTGATGCTTTAGAAATTCCCTTAATTCTCAACAGCTCTATTGCTTTTTGTATTTCACCCTTAGTTTCTTTGAGTGCATTATTGCAATCCTTAAATCCCGCGCCAGTAGCTTTTCTAAGCTCTTTAACTTTATTAATATCGTTCATTAATTATTATTTATATTTTTCGGGGCGCTTGACTTATTTTCAGAATTTTTATTGTTATGGATGTTTTCTATATTGACCGATTTTGAAATCGTAATATTTTTTTTTGCATTTTCGATAGTTTCTTTAAGTAAATTGCAATATAAATCAATAGATCTCCTTGCGTCGTCATTGCCAGGTATTGGAAAATCTATTCCTTCAGGGTCAGAGTTGGTATCTAAAATTGCAATAATAGGTATCCCTAGTTTTATAGACTCTTTAATTGCTAGTGACTCATAGTTTGTATCGATTACAAATACTAAATCTGGAGTTTTTTTCATATTGGCTATCCCACCAAGAGACCTATCAAGTTTATCCCTTTGTGCACTCATTTTTAAAAGTTCTTTTTTTGTAAATCCACGATTTTCGGAGGATAGATCAATTGAAATTTTTTGAAGTTTTTTTATAGAATTAGAAATAGTTCCCCAATTTGTTAGCATGCCCCCAAGCCATCTGTAATTTACATAATATTGGTCTGTATCTTTAGCTAAATCAGCAACAGCCTCTGAGGCTTGTTTCTTTGTTGAAATGAATAGTATTTTACCGTTATTCGAGATAATTTCATAAACTTTTTGTAAAGCATTTTGAGTTAGTTCTAATGTTTGTGTTAAATCTATTATATGTATTGAGTCTTTTTTCCCAAAAATATACTTTTTCATTTTTGGATTCCATCTAAGTGTTTTATGACCCAGGTGCACGCCTGCCTCTAAAAGTTGTTGTATTGTTATATTTGGTATCTTCATAATTTTTCCGGTTATTCCACCACAATTACTTCCAAATGGACCGGGGGCTGTTAGCCATTAATTGTGTGCGTTTTTATGGTTTTTTACAAATTTATTTAAATTAAAACAAGTGTTTTTTTATAAAATTTGTGATGAAATATTGAGTTTTTTTATATTATTTAAGACTTCTCTCTCTATTTTTCTTTTATTCTCTAAATCCAATACAATTTGCTTATTATCATAAAAATATTTAATTTTAACATTTGTCTCACCAGGTTTGTCTATTAATAGCTTTAATTGTTCTAATTGCAATGTGTTTTCAACATTAAATTCTACATTAGATATGGGTTTATTAAAAAAATCTTTTATCAGACTTATTTTTAAAATATTTACACGTGATTGATTCTTGTCATTAATATTTATACTTTTGCTTAATTCTAACAGTAAAGAATTTCCTTCAATTAAAATTTCTCTATTCATTTCTAACAATTCTGAAAATATAAATATTTCAAATACACCAGACAAATCTGAAAATTTTATAATTGCATAAGGCATTCCTTTGTTTGTTTTTTTTTCTTGTACCTTTAAAATTGTTGCACAAATATTTGATTTTTTTATATCTATACTATTAACAAAATTATCATAATTAATAATGTTAAATTCATCATAAATATCTTTAAATGCATTAAGTGGGTGGTCTGATATAAAAAATCCAATTGACTCAAATTCTTTAGACAGTCTATCTTCAAACTTCCAGTCATCTATCTTAGTAAGGATAGATTTATCATCTAATTCATTTTCATCAAAAAGATTAAATTGATTGTTAATTTTATTTTCGAAATAATTTTTAGATTTCGTAATAATATTTGGTATGCTTTCAAATATTGAAGCTCTGTTATTATTAATATAATCAAAAGCACCGGCTTTGACTAAACCTTCGAGCTGAAGTTTATTCATATCCTTAGGATTTACTCTGTTAATAAAATCACCTAGTGATTTAAAACAACCATTATTTTCTCTTTCTTTTATTACATTTGATATAGCCTCGTATCCAACATTTTTAATGGCTCCTAATGCATAATAAAAATCTTTACCATCAGACTTAAAATCTGCATAACATTTATTAATATTTGGTCTTACTATATTAATTTTTAGACGATTAATTTCTTCGTAAAACTCAGCTAATTTTTTTTGATTTGAAATTTCCATAGTCATTGAGGCTGAAAAAAATTCATTTGGAAAATAAGTTTTTAGATATGCTGTTTGATAAGCTATTATTGCATAAGCAGCTGCATGACTTTTATTAAAACCATACTCTGCAAATGGTTC
>MDTB01022601.1_pt1 | contig 10768 bp, 6 predicted proteins | sample 811161 | NCBI WGS metagenome assembly MDTB01 (sample SAMN05326650, study PRJNA326480) | marine metagenome | isolation source: seawater | place: Mediterranean Sea | collected 2009 | reverse complement strand
TCGAACGCTAATGGTGAAGTTGATATTGTCCGGGAGAGGATCGGGAAGGGCGAGGGCAGATTCATCGAGAACCGCATTTGCCTGAAGGGCAGATAAGCCGCCAATGATCTTGTTAATTGTTTCAGGGCTGCAAGCAAGCTCGTAGGGCTTAGCAATTGTCCACTCGTCAGTCTCTGAGAGGGCTTTGCGCTTGATCGTGATTTCGGAATTCTTCTCTTTAAAAGTGATTTCTCCAGCGAAGGCCGGTGAGTTATAGAAGACTCGATGGTCGCGAAATAGGCGCAACCCGCTCGAAAAAAGGTCCCTCATTTTCACGGTCCTTAGGTTAGGATTCGCGAAGTCGGAGCAGACATAAAGATAGGCTTCCTGATTTTCCTCCGCCGGTTGTATGATCAGGGTGGGGAAGCTTGGAGGAGGTTTCGTGGGATCTTCTGATTTGTAATTAGGGTCAAAACCCCGCCAGCTTGTGTAGCGCCCCATCTTAAAGTGGCACAAGGAATTTCCCTGTTTATCAAATAACTCGACTTCGATTTTATCCTTCTTGAGCCCGTATTCGGAAAGATTTTCCACATCCTCACGTTTGATCACATCTTCGATTTGCAAGCGGGCCGAAAAATCAATAAGTGAGCGAACAGTGCGGGCATCGGCATAGTCATCCCATGGCTCTTTGATGACCCAGCTTCCGCCCGCTTTGACGATCTTTCCGCGGGTCCCATCGTTATTGAGGATATGGATACTTCCTACGTTTGTTGGATCGAATTGATAAATCGTTTCACCATGCTTCAGCGGCGGAGCCCCAAAGATGAAATGTAAATTGCCATTGAGTTGATGCATCACCGCAAGAAAACCCAGTCCGGCTGTGATCAGAGTGATGAACAAGGTGGGAAGAATTCTCATGGCAATTGAAAATTAGGCCCTACGGATATTCCAGACAAACATTGCAACCAGAAATAGGCCCACAGGAATGAAGAAGAGGACAATGTTACTCAGAAACTTTATGTCGTCTTTGATGAGGTTGAGTTTCCGACGTTGGAGACTTCGGGGGCCAATCCCCATGAGTTCTTCGCGACCGAGAAGCCAATAAGTTGAATTCTTAACGAAATCGAGTTGCTCATTGCCAAGACGAGCTGGATCGAGGAAGTCCGAAGTGGACAGAATAATCATCTTGGAAATGTTCGGTGCGGTATTATCGGAATTAGCATTTCCACGGATGACAGCTGCTCCGATGGAAAGAGGCCCGCTGTAGTCGGAGTCATCGTCGTATTTCGGGTTGGCCTTTTTGTAGTCCGTTTCACCCCAGAAGTCGGGGGCAGTCTCGATTAGGCTGTAAGCCTGAATTCGGTTGGCAACGAGGTCTTCTGCTCCCTCCCGCACCTCAAGGCTACCAACGCGCCCCTCAAAGGGGACGGATTTCATTTCCAGGCTTCCATTTACGCCTAGCCCGGCTCCAACGGTAAAGGTGGCGAGGACTTGGTTTTCAGTCCGACCATTTCTAGTTCGAATTATCCGGTCGTCACGAGGAGTGACTCCATTTTTACGAAGAAATGCTTTTAAATTAACGGGGCGAGTAGTTGGGTTTAGATATGCGATGATCGCGGAGGAAGGACGTTTCCAGTAACTCTCGAGAACCTCGATTTCTTTCGGTTCAAAATCATATTCCGGAGCCACAATTACAAGGCCTTCGGCGTTCTCAGGGATCCTATCAACTTGTGAAATCTTAAGAGGAAGTAGATAAATATTTTGCTTTTGAAGAGCTTCACTAATGACCTGCAAGGGTGAGCCGGCAGCAGTGACCTCAAGATCGCTTTTGTCCTCGACGAGATACATAATACGGGGCTTTCCCTCGATGGCGGATTGAAGCATCGAGCTTAGTAAGTCTTCATCCTGGTAGCCTACGATACGTCTTTGATTATTTATATCAGTTCTGCTGATCACCATTGAGCTTGCGGGAAGATAGCGCAAATGACTGGTGACATCCTCCGTAGCCTCGACCGAATTTGCAGATGCTCCTTTCCGGGCATCTATGATGAAGATGTCGTCTTCGAATAGCTTGTCGGCGAGGAGATCTCCGTAGTTATTTTGAATTTCAAAGGCCCTATCCTTGTCACGGATGGGATCGAGATACTCCAGTTTCACCTTCCCTTTTGAAAGTCGCTCGTATTCCTCAACCACTGGGCGCAAACGCGAATAGTGCGGAGATGATTTACGAAGAGCTGCAATAATTTTGATAGGCTCTTCTCGGTCCATCACTCCAGAGGACCTGAGGAGATTTTCAGTTGCTTCAGAGACTGTGAAATCGCTCCTTTCACTAAGATCCTTACGAGTTTGGTATGTGAAAGCAAGATAGTAGATGAATACTAGGGAAAGAATCGCGAAGACGATTTGAAGGACCGCTCGCACGCCGAGCCCAAGTTTTTTGACGGGTTGTGGCGGGGGTGCCATATCGAAGTGTGAATCTTTGTCAGCCATGGTTCCTAAGGATCAGGGTTTCCAGCGTCGGAAATCAAGGATGTGAAATGTGAGGAAAAGGAAGAAAACGGCCGTTGCGATATAATAAACAATGGTTCCGGTGTTGATTAGCCCCCTCGTGAAATCCACCAAATGGCGGGGTGAGGAGATGAAATTAAAAAAATCGGCTGCAGGGATTTGCTCTCCAAAGAAGTTGGGGATTAGTCCCAGAAACATATGGAAAATCAGGATGAAGGTACAGACGACTCCGGCAATGATTTGACTAGAAGTGAGGGCCGAAGCAAGACAGCCGTAGGCAGTAAAGAGCATTCCCATGAGCGCGATAATCAGGAACGCCCCAACTAAGTCTCCATTCGTGAATGGTGGCGGAACATCGGTTAGAGCAGTGAAAAGATAAAAGTGGGCACCCGCTGTAATCCAGAGGGTTAGAAAAGTTGTGTAAGATGCTAAGAACTTGGATGAAACGACCTGCCAAGTCCGGACCGGAGCAGTGAGGAGTCCTTCAATGGTTCCCGATCGGTTTTCTTCCGAGAAAAGTCTCATGGTGAGGACTGGAAAAAGGAATAAGAAATAGATATTAAAGATCGGCGAGTTGAAGACCACGGACACGAGGCTTTCGGCGACGGCATTGTCCGAGAATTCTTTAAAGGTCGCAGTAAGGGCGAACCCCTGCATGAGAGATGCAAAGCAAAGAATAAGCCAGCCGAAGGGGCTGAAGAAATATGATTTTAATTCCTTAAAATAGAGGATCCTAAAAATGCGCATGAGAGGGATGACTTAATCTTTGCGGGTGAGTTCAATAAAAACTTCCTCGAGAGTGCCAATCCGACGACTCAGAGAACGAAGAGGCCACTTTTTCTCAGCGACAAGCCTGCCCAATTTTAGGCGGGTGTCTGTTTTTGGAGCGGCGAAGACGGTGAAGCGATTCCAGTCATCATGAAGTGATTCCCCAACTACTCTGGTAACTTCTTCGATCTGGGAAATACTCTCCTCGACTTCAGGCTTGGGAGCCTGGAGCTCAACAGTTACACGACCGGCACGCCGCATCGAGCTGACAAGGTTTTCGGGAGTGTCGGCAGCCTTGATTTTGCCCTCGTCAATAATAACGACCTTGTTACAGGTCATTTCGACTTCACTAAGGATATGGGTTGAAATTAGAATCGTATGCTTTTCTCCGAGATTTTTTATAAGTCGACGAATCGCACGAATCTGGTTGGGGTCAAGACCGTTGGTTGGCTCGTCTAAAATTAGTAAATCGGGCTCGTGGATGAGCGCATCAGCCAATCCAACTCGTTGACGGTATCCTTTGGAGAGGGTCTTGATCATTTTTCGGCGGACATGGGTGAGTCCGCAGGTTTCCATCACCTCTCCCATACGTCTGCGGAGACGACCCCCGGATAGACCACGGAGACCGCCTCTAAAGCGGAGATATTCCTTAACCCTCATGTCGGTATATAGGGGCACATTCTCAGGCATGTAGCCGATTTTCTTTCGCACTTCCAGGGACTCCCTAAAGATATCCTTTCCTGCGATTCGCGCAGCACCCGATGTCGGCGGGAGGAAACCAGTTAACATTTTGAGGGTGGTCGACTTGCCTGCCCCATTTGGTCCCAAAAAGCCAACTATCTCTCCACGAGTGACCTCGAAAGAGATTTGATCGACAGCCTTATGGCGCCCATAGCTTTTACTGAGATTTGAAATCTCGATCATGTTTTTTTTAGAGAATCGTTGGTGTGGGTTGACTCGCTCTTGTGTGCGGCTTACCTAACGGTATTGTTTCGGTTGTTCCAAGCATGAAAGTCATTCTATCGCGATAAACGTTCTTTCCCAATAATACATGTTCTCTCATATCTCGTCCCGGTTGAATGCCGAACTTTTGGAGCAAAAATACGCGCTATGGAATGCTGACCCGAGCTCGGTTGGAGGAGATTGGGCTGCGTTTTTCGAGGGATTTGAACTCGGATCGGCGGTTCCCAGAAGAGGTGGACCCAAGGGACAACCTGCCGTGGCGCATGATTCGGCTCGTCTTGATCAGCCCCTTTCCGAGGAACAGCTTTCATTCAGGGGAAAAGTTGTGAGTTTGGTCTACAATTATCGGACCCTGGGTCACACTCAAGCCCACATCAATCCCTTGCAAAACTCCGGGCCCGTCAACCCCCGTCTTGAATTAAAGACTTTCGGCTTCACGAGCGAGGACCTAGATCGGGAAGCTGCGACTCAGTTTTTCCGCGACGGACAGACTTTTAAGTTAAGCGATTTAGAAATATCACTTAAAAAGACCTATTCAGGAAAGACCGGCTTTGAGTTTATGCACATCCACAACACGCAAGTTCGTGATTGGATTCGCCGTCGGATCGAGGATAAGGTTTACTCTCCACCGATTAGCGATGACGATAGCAAGAAAGCTCTTCGTTGGTTGATGGAATCCGAGCTTTTTGAAAGTTTCCTTGGCAAGAAATTCCTTGGCGAGAAAAGATTTTCATTGGAGGGGAGTGAGGGACTCATGATTCTTTTGAATCGCATTCTTGAAGGTTGCCCTTCTTCCGGAATCAAGGAAATAGAGATGGGTATGGCCCACCGGGGGCGTCTAAACGTCCTCGCTCATTTCGTGAAGAAATCTATCTCCACGCTTCTTTACGAGTTCACACCGAATTACGTTCCAGATCTCGTTGCTGGCGACGGTGATGTCAAATACCACCTCGGATATGAAAAAGTTCGTAAATTAGAAGATGGGGAGGTTCGAGTAAGTCTTGCGGCTAACCCTAGCCATCTCGAGGCGGTCAATCCAGTTGTCGAGGGAAAGGCCCGGGCGCGCCAACGAATGATCGGAGATGATGGAGCACAAACTGACCGAAAAGTAGTTCTTCCTCTTTTGATTCATGGTGACGCCGCTTTTGCTGGACAGGGGCCAGTTGCGGAGGTTCTTAATCTTTCCCAACTCGCTGGTTACCGGACTGGGGGAACAATCCACTTGGTCGTGAACAATCAGATTGGATTTACAACCATGCCAGAGGATGCACGTTCCTCAGCTTATGCGACCGATGTCGCTAAAATGATTGAAGCACCTATCTTACACGTGAATGGTGAGCGTCCAGAAGAGTTGATTTGGGCGGCAGAATTCGCCCTCGAATTTCGTCAAATTTGGGGCCGCGATGTTGTCATCGATATGTATTGTTACCGCCGTCAAGGCCATAACGAGACTGATCAAGCCGCATTTACCCAACCTCATATCTACCGTAAGATTACTGGGCGCAAGACCGTTGGTCAGCTTTATCTCGACGAGCTAATTGCCTCCCGAATTCTCACAGTTGGAGAGGGACAAGAGATTCACGATGAGATTTGGAACGGTCTTGATGCTGGTCTAGAAGAGATGCGCAAGAACGAACAGGAAGGGAATCTTGATACTTACACGGGTTCTACTGCAGAGACGCAGCCGCCGTATTCTCATGATCCTGTTGTAACCGGGGTTTCACTAGATCGTCTTCAACATATTGGCAGAGTCCTCACGACAATTCCTGATGGCTTTCAGCTTCACCCAACGCTTGCCAAACGCTTTATACCACGCCGCTGCGAAGCCTTGGTGAATGGCGGGCCATTTGACTGGGCTTTTGCAGAGGCCCTCGCCTTTGGTGGCTTGTTAACTGAAGGCTTTCCTGTGCGTCTTTCAGGTCAGGATTGTCGAAGGGGAACCTTTAGTCAGCGCCACGCGGTTTTTTATGATTACGAAACACGAGAACGCTACGTTCCTCTGAGTAACATCAGCGATGATCAGGAGAAATTTTGCGTCTATAATAGTCTTCTCTCGGAAGCTGCCGTGCTTGGATTCGATTATGGATACACTTTGGGTTGCCCAAAGATGTTGATTATCTGGGAGGCACAATTTGGCGACTTTGCGAATGGCGCGCAGGTATTGATTGATCAATTTATTTCCTCTGCGGAATCGAAATGGCAAACCCCAAGTTCGCTCGTAATGCTTCTTCCACATGGGTATGAGGGTATGGGGCCTGAGCACTCAAGTGCCCGGCTTGAGAGGTTTCTACAACTGTGTGCTGAGAAAAACATGATTGTAGGTAATTTTACGACACCAGCTCAATATTTTCATGCTCTACGCCGCCAAAAACATTCGCCGACCCGAAAACCTTTAGTCGTGATGACTCCCAAGAGTCTTTTAACTAATCCGCGAGCGGTCTCTCAGGTTGAAGATTTCCTCGATGATACTTCATTTCAAGAAGTTCTCCCTGATAACTATGGCTTCGAAAAGCCAGAGAACGTCTCCCGGGTCGTTTTCTGCTCCGGCAAGGTCTATTACGACATCATCGCCTATCGTGAAGAAAACGGGATCAAAAACGTGGCGATCGTTCGTATCGAGCAATTATACCCATTTCATATCGAGGCAGTGAAGCAGGCAATTAGTCCATACAGCTCTGCAAAGAAGTTTGTCTGGTGCCAAGAGGAACCGCTTAATATGGGAGCTTGGGGTTATATCCAGCCCAGACTCAAGGAGGCAACTGGCCGCGGTGTTCGTTATGCTGGCCGCGATAGAGCTTCAAGTCCTTCTACTGGCTCTAAAGCCGTGCATAAACGTGAGCAAAAGATGCTCTGCGAAGAAGCCTTTTCAGTTTAATAGACCCATGTCTCATCAAATAAAAATCCCACCGGTCGGAGAATCAGTCGTTTCCGCGCTTGTTGCACGATGGCATATCCCCGATGGGGCTACTGTCGAAAAAGGTCAAGTGCTGGTTACCCTTGAGACTGACAAGATTTCGAATGAACTAGAGGCCGAAGTTAACGGAAAAATTTCGATCACAGTTCATGAGGGTGAGGAGGTCGAAATTGGGACAGTGATTGGTCTGATCGCCGAAAGCGAGGTGGATAAGTCCGTCCCTGCCTCCGAACCGGCTACGTCCTCATCAGGAGATCTTCCAAAAGAGTCTTCAGGGGGAAATGTAGGAAAGGTTGATATTGTTGTCCCTTCTGCCGGAGAGTCAATCACGTCAGCTACCGTTGCTGTCTGGACGGTTGCCAATAATGATTATGTGAAGAAGGGGCAGCCTCTTGTTTCGTTGGACACAGATAAGGTCTCTAGCGAACTAGAAGCAGAAATTTCTGGAATCGTTACGATTGAAGTATCCGAAGGCACTGAAGTGTCGATCGGCGAAAAATTGGGATCAATTGAAGCTTCTGAAGCACCGTCTTCATTCCCACCTGAGGCCCCATCGCCCGAACCGACGAGCGTTGAAGCCCCAGTTGAGCAGAGTTCATTATCCACTGTAAATATCTCGAGTCCGGAACTTGGTGCCGATCAGTCGAGAGTGACTCGGAAGAAAATGACACCGCTTCGTCGTAAAATTTCCCAACACTTAGTTAATGCCCAGCAGACGGCCGCGATCCTAACGACTTTTAACGAGGTCGATATGACCGAAGTCATGAAGTTGAGAAAATCGGTTCAAGAGGAATTTGTGAGTAAGCATAGTGTAAAGTTAGGCTTTATGTCGCTTTTCACTAAGGCTGTTGTTCAAGCTTTAAAAGATGTGACTTCTCTTAATGCCCGTATCGAAGGTAACGAGATTATCGAAAATCATTTCTATGATATTGGCATCGCAATTGGAACTGAGAAGGGTTTAATCGTTCCAGTCGTCCGGGATTGTGATCAAAAATCTTTCGCGCAAATCGAAAAGGATATCATTGAATACTCCCTCCGTGCGAAGGAGGGGAAAATTGAACTTTCAGATCTTTCGGGAGGTGTTTTCACAATTTCAAACGGAGGTGTTTACGGTTCACTGTTGAGCACTCCGATCTTGAATCCTCCACAGAGTGGAATTCTTGGCATGCACACCATTCAGCAGCGGCCTATGGCGGTCAACGGAAAGGTGGAAATCCGGCCGATGATGTATCTAGCTCTGAGCTACGACCATCGTCTTGTTGATGGCAAAGAAGCAGTGGGTTTCTTGATCAGGATAAAGGATTGTCTTGAAAATCCAACTCGGATGATGCTGGAGATGTAGTATCGTGCGCGATATTCTTCTTAGCGGACTGGCCATAAAAGATCATCTCCAGTATAAGGTTTTGGTCGCTTGTGATGAAGTTAGGTTAAAATGAATAAGGTTGCGCGGATCAGAAGAGGTCAAAGATCTTTCGTATTTGGTAGGATCCTCATCTTTGATGAGAGTTCCAACGGGAGGTGGGTAAGAACCGGCAAGATAATAATGGTCGTCTAGAACGGTCGCAGCTCCTGGAAAGGAGTCCTCCACTCCATTTTCTCGGGAGAATTCTGAGCTAGAATTGTTATCGATTCCAATCTGGATGATGGGAGTGAACTCGGCCCGGGCCGAAATAATACCGGCAAAAAGAAGAGATCCTAATAGTTTTACTAACGAGCGCATTCTCCTTTTAAAGTTTGCACCTTTTGAAGGATTGGACAAGCGGCAAAGATCCCATAGCGTGGGGTGTGGATTTCCGCCTCGTCAGTGAATTTGCTCCCATGGGGGATCAGGAACAAGCGATCGCCAAATTGGTGAAATCGATCAAATCTGGGAACCGTCACCAGACTCTCCGCGGAGTCACCGGCTCGGGTAAGACTTTCACAATGGCAAACGTCATTGAGCAAATTCAAAAGCCGACCCTGATCATGAGTCATAATAAGACTCTGGCAGCCCAGCTCTACTCTGAATTTAAGGCTTTTTTTCCAAAAAATGCTGTCGAGTATTTTGTGTCCTATTTCGACTACTATCAACCCGAAGCTTATATACCTCGTTCGGATACCTACATTGAGAAAGATTCATCGATTAATGAAGAAATCGAGCGACTTCGATTAAGCACAATGGGGTCACTGATCACACGCGACGATGTTATTGTCGTGGCGAGCGTGAGCTGCATCTACGGTCTTGGAAATCCGGAAGACTACAAAGAAATGATGTTAGGGATCCGTCAAGGAGAGGAACTTGGGCGTGATGAATTTTTGACTGAGCTTGTGAATCTTCTTTTTGAACGGAACGACATCGCTTTTGAACGGGGTCATTTTCGAGTTCGTGGTGATGTCGTCGAAGTGAGGCCAGCTTATTTGGAGGAGACCGCAATTCGAATTGAATTTTTTGGTGATGAAATCGATCGCATTACTTCGATCGATACCCGGAGCGGGCATATTATCGATGAGGTGAGTCACTACGTTTTTTACCCGGCCAAGCAGTTTGTTAGCTCGAAGGAAAAACTTAAAACTGCGATGGTAGCTATCCGTCAGGAACTCGATGATCGAATCGCTTGGTTTGAAAAGAATGGCAAACTTATCGAGGCCCAACGCATTCGCATGCGAACAGAATATGACCTCGAGATGATGCAAGAGATGGGATTTTGCCAAGGAATTGAAAACTACTCGAGACACATTACCGGACGAAAAGCTGGCGAAAGACCGTATACCCTCCTTGATTTTTTTCCTGAGGACTATCTTCTCCTGGCAGACGAGAGTCACGCAACTCTTCCCCAGGTTCGAGGGATGTTCGAAGGGGATAAAAGCCGTAAATCAGTGTTGGTTGATCATGGTTTCCGACTGCCAAGCGCAATGGACAATCGGCCCTTACGTTTCGATGAATACATGAAAATGACGAAGAGGCGACTGTATGTAAGCGCGACGCCTGGACCTTTTGAAATCGTGAATTCTCGCCCCGACAATCCAAAGTTCATCCCTATAAAATCAAGAAATGAGAGTGATTTTGACCCCACTTTTTTCAAGCGTCTCACTATTAATGCGAGTGGTTCAGCCGAGGCTCTAGAAGATTTTGATGTTTCCCGCAGCGGTGGACAACTCATTGTGGAGCAAATTATACGGCCGACCGGTTTGCTGGATCCTGTCTTAACGATGCGACCATTAACGTCCCAGATCGATGAGACTATTGAACTATGCCAACAGCGGGTTGAAAAAAACGAAAGGGTCCTCATTACAACTCTTACCAAAAAAACGGCTGAGGATTTAACAGAATACCTTCAGGGGGTCGATTTAAAGGTGCGTTATATCCATTCCGATGTTGATGCGATTGAGCGAGTTGAAATCCTCCGAGCACTTCGTGCTGCAGAATTTGATATTTTGGTTGGTATCAATCTTCTTCGAGAGGGTCTCGATCTTCCTGAAGTCTCCCTTGTTTGCATACTAGACGCTGACAAGGAGGGTTTCCTTCGGAACGAAACAAGCTTGATTCAAACTGCAGGTCGGGCTGCTCGTCATATTAATGGTGAATGTGTCCTTTTCTGCGACATCGTGACTGATTCGATTCAGTGTCTTCTTGATGTCACTGAATACCGGCGAACT
>MDTB01219144.1_pt1 | contig 10769 bp, 14 predicted proteins | sample 811161 | NCBI WGS metagenome assembly MDTB01 (sample SAMN05326650, study PRJNA326480) | marine metagenome | isolation source: seawater | place: Mediterranean Sea | collected 2009 | reverse complement strand
TATATCATGGCAAACTATTTAGAATTACTTTACCTTATTTCATTTACAGGTGTTTTAGCTGTTGCTTACAGTTATTTGCTTTCGGGTCAAATAATTTCATCGAGTGCAGGAAACTTGAAAATGCAAGAAATTGCAGAGGCTATTCAAATTGGTGCTAAAGCTTATTTAAATAGACAATACAAAACCATTGCTGTAGTTGGTTTGATTGTTTTAGCTATAGTCACATATTTTTTTAATTATCTTGTGGGTATTGGTTATTTTATAGGAGCTTTTCTGTCTGGTGTTGCTGGTTATGTAGGAATGCTTATATCGGTTAAAGCTAATGTTCGTACAGCCGAGGCAGCTAGACATAGTTTACAGTCAGGTCTGACTATAGCGTTTAAATCTGGTGCAATAACTGGACTGCTTGTTGCAGGTTTGGCTTTATTAGCAATTACTTTATATTACATAATCCTAATTAATTTAAATGTTGATAATAGAGAAATTATTAATGCTTTAGTTGCATTAGGTTTTGGAGCTTCTCTAATCTCTATTTTTGCTAGACTTGGAGGAGGTATTTTCACAAAAGGCGCGGACGTAGGTGCTGATTTAGTTGGAAAAGTTGAAGCGGGAATACCAGAAGACGACCCAAGAAACCCAGCGGTAATTGCTGATAACGTTGGGGACAATGTTGGTGATTGTGCTGGAATGGCGGCAGATTTATTTGAAACTTATGCTGTTACTATAGTTGCAACAATGGTTTTATCTTCTATATTTTTTCCATCTGATTACAACTTAATGATTTATCCGTTGGCAATAGGAGGATCTTGTATATTAACATCAATTATAGGTACTTGGTTTGTTAAACTTGGAAAAAGTAAAAATATAATGGGCGCTTTGTATAAAGGTTTTATTGTAACAGCTATCACATCTCTCTTAATTTTATATCCTGTAACAAGTTCTATAGTCGGACTTTCAGAAAATTATACTAATAACGGAAAAACTTTTAATGGAATGGACTTATACATCTGCGGGGTGGTTGGTTTTATTATAACTGGATTGCTTATTTGGATTACTGAATATTACACCGGCACAAACTATAGACCAGTAAAAACAGTTGCTCAGTCCTCAACTACAGGTCACGGTACAAATGTAATTCAAGGTCTTGCAATATCTATGGAAGCAACAGCTATACCCGCTTTAATTATTGTAGCTGGAATTTTATTCACTAATGAACTCGCTGGATTATATGGTATTGCTATAGCTGTGACTGCAATGTTGGCACTCACAGGTATGGTAGTAGCTTTAGATGCTTATGGTCCAGTTACAGATAATGCCGGAGGTATCGCAGAAATGTCAAAACTTCCCAAAAGTGTAAGAAAAACTACAGACGCTTTAGATGCGGTTGGTAACACCACTAAGGCAGTAACTAAAGGATACGCAATTGGCTCAGCAGGATTGGGTGCTCTTGTATTGTTTGCTGCATACACAGAGGATATTAAATACTTTTCTACAGTTAAAGGATCAGCATTAGAAGGTGTTAATGTAACATTTGATTTATCAAATCCTTTTGTGGTTGCTGGTTTGCTTATCGGTGGAATGTTACCTTATTTATTTGGGTCAATGGGCATGCAAGCTGTTGGAAGAGCGGGTGGCGCAGTGGTGATTGAAGTAAGAAGACAATTTAAAAAAATACCTGGAATAATGAAAGGAAAAAGAAAACCTGACTACGGAAGATTAGTTGACTTATTAACTAAAGCAGCAATAAAAGAAATGATTATTCCATCTCTTCTTCCAGTTTTGTCTCCTGTAATTTTATATTTTATAATTTTACAAATTGGAGGTATGGAAGCTGCATTGTCATCGCTAGGGGCTATGTTACTAGGGGTTATCATCACAGGTTTATTCGTCGCCGTTTCAATGACAGCTGGCGGAGGCGCGTGGGATAATGCAAAAAAATATATAGAGGATGGCAATTTTGGAGGAAAAGGTTCAGAAGCTCATAAATCTGCAGTGACAGGTGATACAGTAGGAGATCCATATAAAGATACAGCTGGACCAGCTGTAAATCCAATGATTAAAATAACTAATATAGTTGCTTTATTACTGCTGGCAGTTTTAGCACATTAAAATTCTGTTTTACGATTGTCATACATTTTCTTTTTAATACTTTGAAGGAAAGATTGTACAAAACTTTTTTTAGAAAGATCATTTTCAGTTTCTTTTTTTGAGAATTTAATTTTATTAATATCTTCTTTGTTCAAAAATTGTTTACCTTTTAAAATCCCAAATTTATTAAAATCTAACACTAGTACATTATTCTCTGTTAGTTTATGTTGACCCAATTCATGATATTTACCTTTAGAAAGTGTTCTTTCTAAATAAATCCATGAATTACTCTCTGATTCATTATTTATGTGAGGTTGCCCAATTATTCTGATAACATCATTTTTATTTGACTTATCAATTGTCAATTTTTTAGCCCTATTTTCTAGATATAAAATACCATGAGATTTTAACGTATCTTGAACTTTGCAACCTGATAAAATAACAGTTAAAATAATTAAAAATTTAATATGATATTTAAAAATAAGCATAATTCTGAACTTTACAATATACTACTTCTTTTGTCGCGAAATATTTTTTTTTATAAAAAAATAAATCTTGAAGATAGTTATGAAACACGTGTTTATTTAATGTTTTTTCACTATTCTATAATTTTGTTTATAATGAAAAAAAAAGGCAATAAACCTGACCAAGAAAATTATAATAATTTTTTTTTTCATATAGAGAACAATTTAAGAGAAATGGGCTTCGGAGATGTTTCAGTAAACAAAAAAATGAAAGATTTAAATAAAATATTTTATGATATTTTAATTAAAATTAGCAATAATTCAGAAAATTTCGCAATTAATGATAAATTAATGTATAAATATTTTAATACACTTAAAAATAATGGCATTAAAAAACAAGAATTCACTCTTTATCTATCAAAATTTTATAATTTTTGTTTTGAACTAAATTCAGATAATATGATACAAGGTCTTCAACAATTTAAACATTAATTATGGCAGTCCCAAAAAGAAAAACTTCTATATCTAGAAAAAAAATGAGGAGATCGCATCACAAGCTTTCCTCAGTTAATATAGTGGAAGATAAAAAGAGTGGAGAGTATAAACTTTCTCACCACGTTGATTTAAAGTCTGGTTACTATAACGGAAAAAAAATTTTAGATATTTAATTTTGTATTATGTCAAAAAAGATATCTATTGCAATTGACGCAATGGGTGGAGACAACTCTCCAGAAAAAATTTTAAAAGGCGTTGGCATATTTTTAGATAAAAATAAGTCTAAAGAAGATTTTATTTTAAATATTTTTGGTAAACAAGAAATCATAATTAATTTGTTAAAAAAATATAAAATTGATTCCAACGCAATTAACATAATAAATTCTAATAATGTTGTGTCGGATGAAGAAACACCAATGACAGCAGTTAAAAATTCTAAGAATACAAGTATGTGGAACTGTGTTCAACATCAGCTAGAAGGAAAATCAGATATAAGTTTGTCAGCGGGAAATACTGGAGTCTTATTAGTTATATCTAGAATGATTTTAAAAATGATGAATGAAGTAAGCAAACCAGCGTTGGCAGGTATATGGCCAAGTAATAATGGAATGAATGTTGTATTGGATTTAGGTGCTAACATAGAATGTAATGATAAAAATTTAATTGATTTTGCAGAATTAGGATCTGCATTATTTAAATCATTATTTCCTACGGAGAAACCAAAAGTATCTCTATTAAATGTAGGTTCTGAAGAAATTAAAGGAACAGAAATGTTAAAAATAGCATCTCAAAAATTGAAAGATTTATCTGATGAAGATAATTTTATTTATAAAGGATACATTGAAGGAAATAATATAATGAGTGGTGAGTCAAATGTTATTGTTACAGATGGTTTCACAGGCAATATAGCTTTAAAAACTGCAGAGGGTACAGCAAAATTTATTACAAACAATTTAAAAAAGTCACTTACAGAAAATATTTTTTCAAAATTGTCATTAATTTTTTCTTATTTTTCTTTAAAAAAATTTAAAGATAAGCTTGATCCACGAAAATATAATGGTGCTATTTTTTTGGGATTAAATGGTCCTGTTGTTAAAAGTCACGGTGGTATTGACTCGATAGGTTTTTATTATTCAATAGATTTATGTTATAAAATAATCAAAGGTAATTTGATGTCTCAAATAAAAAAAAATTTAAAACATTTAAAAAGTGTTTAAAAATAATTTAACTAAAATTGATTTAATAAATAAACTTAGTTTTATAACAGGATATTCTAAAATATTTTCAGAAAAATTAGTTAATGATCTTGTTGAAATTATTGTGCAAAATATTAAATCCGATAATTTTCGTTTAAAAAATGTCGGAACTTTTAAATTATTACAAAAAAAAGAAAGAATAGGAAGAAATCCTAAAACAAAAGAAGAGTTTTTAATAACCTCAAGAAAACAAATTAGTTTTACACCCTCCAAAAAAATAACTGAAAATATAAATAAATTTATATGAATAAATTAGTTAATATTACCGAAGTATCAAAAATATTAGATTTAATCAATCCGATCACCAAAAAACCTCTTAATCACATACTTAGATACTGGGAGAGGGAATTTAATGAGATAAGGCCTAAGAAAATTAAAAATCGTAGATACTATTCTCAAAAACAGATTGAAATCATTAAATTAATAAAATTTTTATTAAAAAATAAAGGTATGACAATCGCTGGGGTAAAAAAATTAATGAAATTAAATATAAATAAACTTGACGGTAATGACTTACGTAGTTTAAATGCCGATTATTATAAAAATAGTTTAAAAGAAAAAAGTAAGCAACTATTAGAAAAATTAGATAAAATCAAAACTTATGGCAAAAAAAACTCATCTTAAAGTTAGAATGGTTCCCGAGAGCAACCAAGACAGCAAATTTATATACTATGCTAAAAAACCGACTAAAGGTGAGAAAGCTAAAGATAAACTCAAACTAAAAAAATATAATCCGAATACACGTAAACATGAATATTTTATTGAAAAAAAGTTACCGCCTCACAGTAAATAATTATTTTTTTTTAAAATTTCTATATTCGTAATCTATAAAAGCACTAATCATAGATTTCCATATTTTCTTTGTTATTTTTGGATCAATTTTTTTATTTTTTGATTTTCTTGAAATATTTTTTAAAATTACAGAAATTCTTTTTTTATCTATTATATCCTTTTTATAAATTTTATTTTGAATAACTTGATTAACCAATTTTGTACGTTTTTTTATTATATTCAATAATTGATTATCTAATATATCCAGTTTTTTTCTAATTCTAAGTATATTTCTATTCAACATAGCGACAATAATAAAATTTAAGATTTATAGTATCAATATATATTATAATTTATGTACTCAAACGAGAGAAAAATAAATAAATTTTTTCAGTATTGGTTATTTGTCTCTTTAATATTAGTTTTTTTAATAATTATTGTAGGCGGTTTAACTAGGTTAACAGACTCTGGTTTATCAATCACAGAATGGGAATTATTTAAAGGTTTATTACCTCCATTAAGTGAAAATTCATGGAATGAATATTTTGAAGAATACAAAAAAATTCCTCAATATAAATTATTAAATTCAAACATGACTATTGGTGAATTTAAAATAATATTTTATTGGGAATATTTTCATAGAATTCTTGCAAGATTAATAGGTTTGTTCTTCTTATTGCCTCTAATTTACTTTTATTTTTCCAAAAAAATAAGAAGTAATTATATTAATATTTGTTTTTTAATCTCTCTATTAATCATTTTACAAGGAATTATTGGATGGTTTATGGTTCAAAGCGGGTTAGTCAATGACATCACAGTAAGTCACTATAGATTATCAATTCATTTATCTACTGCAATAATAATTATTTCATTAATTTATTGGCTAATAATGAACGCTTATAATAAAAAAAATAAAACTTTTTTTACGTATTCAAAACATAATTTACCTTTTCAAATATTAATAATATTAATTTTTCTTCAAATTATTATGGGTGCTTTTGTTTCTGGATTAGATGCAGGAAAAATTTATCAAACTTGGCCAATGATGGATGGTAATTACTTTCCTAATGATTACTTTTTTATTAATTTTAAAAGTTTATTTGAATTAGATAATCACTCTTTAGTTCAATTTTATCATCGAAACTTAGCTTATCTCATAATAATTTATTTAATATTTTTGACTATATTTATTTACAAGAAAAAAATGCATAATTTATATTTTCCATTGGGAGTTTTATTATTTTTTTTATTTTTTCAAGTAATTTTGGGTATTTTTACTCTGATCACTGGTCTTAATATTTATTTAGCTTCAGCTCATCAAATTACTAGCGTGTTCTTGGTGTTTGGCGCATTAAATTTGTATTATTATAGAGCTAAATAAATTGACTTTGTTTAACATTCTTTGTATTCATCGCCCATTATTATGACACCTTTTATTAAAAAAAAAGAGATTAAAAAGAACTGGTATATCATCAATGCTCAAAACGCAGCAGTTGGTAGACTAGCAGCGTTTATATCGAAATTGTTAAGAGGAAAAAATAAACCTACTTACAGTCCTCATATTGATAATGGAGATTTTGTTGTAATAACAAATATTGATAAAATAAAATTTACTGGAAGAAAATTTACAAATAAAAAATATTTTAGGCATACTGGCCACCCTGGTGGTATAAAAGAGTCTACTCCCATATTTTTAAAAGAAAAAAATAAAATAGATCAGATTTTAAAACTAGCTGTAAAAAGAATGTTACCAGGAGGTCCCCTTGCAAAAAAACAGCTAACAAAATTAAAAATTTATAATGGTGACTCACATCCTCATGACGTTCAAAAACCAAAAATTATTGAATTTGAAAAACTAAATAAAAGAAATATAGTTAAATAATGGAAACTAATCCAACTACCGCTAAATCGAGAAAAATTAAATTAGACTTTAAGGACAGTAAGTACGCAACAGGTAGAAGAAAAAGATCTATTGCTAAAGTTTGGGTAAAAAAAGGATCGGGTAATATCCATGTAAATGGTTTAAAAATGAGTGATTATTTTAAAAGACCGGTCCATCAAATAATTGTAACAAGACCTTTAGAGATTTCAGAGGTTGCAACGAACTTTGATGTGAAATGTTCAGTTAAAGGAGGTGGTCTTTCTGGTCAAGCCGGGGCAATTATATTAGGAATATCTAAAGCTCTTATATCTCATGACGAAAATTTAAAGAAAAATTTAAAAAAAGACAAACTTACCACCAGAGATTCAAGAGTTGTTGAGCGTAAAAAATACGGTCATAGGAAAGCTAGAAGAAGCTTCCAATTTTCTAAGAGATAAAATATTTAAATTTAACTATTATTAAGGACGATGATATAAACAATTATGTCAATATATAATAAGATAAATATAGCTATAATTGGCGCAACGGGATTTACAGGTTTAGATCTAATTTACATTCTATCAAAGCATCCGAGAGTAAAGATTAAACAACTTTGTGCCACTAAAAATTTAGGAAAAAAAATAAGTTTTTTTGATAAAAGAATAAAGAAGAAATTACCAAAAGTAACATCTATTAAAAAGATTAATTGGAATAATTTAGATTTAGTATTTTTATCTTTACCAAATGGTGAAGCGCAGAAATTAATTAAGCTAATTTATTTTAAAAATAAAAACTTAAAATTTATAGATTTATCTGCTGATTTTAGAATTTCTAATACAAAAGTATTTGAAAAAAATTATAACTTTAAACATAAAGCAAAAAATCTTATAAAAGAATCAATTTATTCATTACCAGAATTAAATAATCAAAAAATAGATAAATTTAGAATAATTTCTAACCCAGGATGTTACCCAACTTCTATACAATTAGCTTTAATACCATTATTTAAAAAAAATTTGATAAAAACTAATAATATAACAATTGACTCAAAATCTGGTTATTCTGGTGCAGGAAAAAATTTAGAAAAAAAGTTTAATCATAAAAATTTATATTCATCTACGTTTGCTTATAATACAAAGAATCATAGACATGTATGTGAAATCGATCAACAATTTACAAAATTAATAAAAAAGAAAATATTTTTTTCTTTCAATCCTCATTTGATTCCCACATTTAGAGGTATCTTAACGTCAATCTATGTAGAAACTAATAAAGGTAAAACAGGTGATGTTTTAAGAAAATCCTTAATTAAATATTATAAAAAATCAAAGTTTGTTAAAATTTTAAAATTAAATTCATCCGTTGGATCGGGAAATGTTTTAAATACTAATAATTGTGAAATATCTATTTGTGAGACTAGAATTAAAAATAAATTCGTTATCTTTTCTGCAATAGATAATTTAATCAAAGGCGCATCTGGTCAAGCAGTACAAAATATGAATCTTTTATTTAAATTTCCAGATCACCAAGGTTTACAATGAAATTTTTTTTACTGATTATCAGTATTTTATTGTTAACTAATTGTAGTAAGCCTAAAACTGTTTTAATTTGCGGAGATCACACTTGTGTCAATAAAGCTGAGGCAGAGCAATATTTTCAAGAAAACCTAACAATCGAAGTCAAGGTGGTGAACAAAAAAATAAAAAAAGAGATTAATTTAGTCGAACTAAATTTAAAAGATAATCAAAATGGTAAAAGGGAAATAAGTATTTTACAAAAAAAAAAGACAAAAAAACATCTAAAAGTATTATCTAATGAAGAGATAACTAATATAAAAAAGAATATAAAAGATAAAAATAGAGAAAAGAAGATTGTAAAAAAAATAAATAAAAAAAAACAAAAAAATATTAATGAAAAAGAAAAATTAAATAAGGTGAAAAATAAAATTTTAGATAGTAACTCTAACCAAAATCGTAAAGATATTGTAGATGTTTGTTCAATATTAGACAAATGTAGTATTGATGAAATATCTAAATATTTATTAAAACAGGGTAAGGAAAAGGATTTTCCAGATATAACTACAAGACAATAATTAAGATATGAAAAAATTAAATATTGCAATAATTGGTTTAGGAAATATTGGTAGTTATTTATATAAATATCTTAACGATAATCAAAAAATTCTAACTGAAAAAAATAATTGTTTACCTTTCATTAAATATGTATCTGCTAGAAATAAGAAAAAAAGAAGGAGTATCAAAATAAAAAAAGGACAATGGTTAAATAATTATCTTGATGCCACTATAACTAGAGATGTCGATTTAATAGTTGAACTTATTGGTGGATCTGAAGGTCCAGCTAAAAAATTAGTTTTTAATGCTTTAAAAAATAAAAAGCATGTCGTTACGGCCAATAAAGCATTAATAGCTAAATATGGAGATCAACTTTCTAAAATTGCTGAAAAAAACAAAGTTAATTTAGAATTTGAAGCTTCAGTATGTGGAGGAGTACCTATCATTAGATCTTTAAAAGAAAGTTTAATTGCTAATAAAATATTCAAAATTTATGGAATCTTAAATGGTACATCAAACTATATTTTATCTTCTATGGACAAACAAAATAAGAATTTTCAAGAAGTATTATCATTAGCAAAAAAACTAGGATATGCTGAAAGTAATCCTTCTGCAGATTTAAATGGGGATGATGTTTCTGCCAAGTTAAAAATTTTGTCTTCACTGTGCTTTAATTCATTTTTAAGTGACAACATATACGTAGAAGGTATTAAAGAAATCGACACAACAGATATAAGAAACGCCAATAAATTAGGATATAAAATTAAATTATTAGGATTTGCAGAAATATTAAATAATAATATTTATCAAAGAGTACACCCGACACTAATTAAAAAAGATTCATATGTTGCTAGTATTGATGGTGTTTTAAATGCTGTAATCATTGACGGTAAACCAGTAGGTCAAAGCATAATCCAAGGTGAAGGAGCAGGTCCAGCGGCAACAACTTCAGCCTTGATATCAGATATTTCATCAATTTTAAGAGGTAATATTAAATTTCCTTTTTCTGTCTCAAGTAAGGAAAGGAAAAAACTTAAATTTAATTCTTTGGAAGAAAGATTATTTTCCGCTTATTTACGCTTTGAAGTATTAGATAAACCAGGTGTTTTATCAAATATTACCAGTATTTTCTCAAAAAATAACGTTTCAATTAAAAGGTTAGTTCAGAATCCAAATAAAAATAAAAAAATCTCATCGATAATTATTATCACTCATAAATCAAAAAATAAATTTTTAAATAAGATATTAAAAGAAGTAGCTAAAAAAAAATTTATTAAGAAGAAACCAAAACTAATACGGATTGACGATAATTAATGTCGATCGACAAAAAATTCTTAAATTTATTTATTAAAGTAACTGAGAAAGCCGCTATTGGTGCATCTAAATTTATTGGCAAAAAAGATAAAATAGCTGCAGATAAAGGTGCAGTTGATCCTATGAGGAGAGAATTAAATAAAATTAATATGGAAGGAACAGTGGTAATTGGTGAAGGTGAAATGGATGAAGCTCCAATGTTATATATAGGTGAAAAACTAGGTACTTTAAATGGCCCAAAATTTGATATTGCTGTTGATCCACTAGAAGGAACAAAATTTACAGCAAATGGCGAACCTAATGCTTTTTCGGTTTTGGCAATTTCTGAAAAAGGAGGCTTATTATCAGCGCCCGATACATATATGGAAAAGATTGTAATTGGCTCTAATCTTCCAAATAATTTAATGGATATAGATAATGGTGTTGAAAAAAATATTAAATTACTAGC
>MDTB01107751.1_pt1 | contig 10769 bp, 7 predicted proteins | sample 811161 | NCBI WGS metagenome assembly MDTB01 (sample SAMN05326650, study PRJNA326480) | marine metagenome | isolation source: seawater | place: Mediterranean Sea | collected 2009 | reverse complement strand
CTTCAGTTATGATTGCTGAAGTTAGTAGTGCACCTGCTAAGGTTATTAAGAATTTTAGAAAAAAATCTGAAAGACCAATACTGAAAGGTGCTATGATTGAAGAAGATGTCTATATTGGTGATGACCAATTAGAAACATTATTTACGATTAAGTCTAAAGAAGAATTAATTGGGGATATAATAATGTTGCTACAGTCACCAGCCAAGAATCTAGTTTCTGCACTTTCATCAAGTGGAGGAAGGCTTTCAGGGATTCTTCAAACATTATCAAACAAATAATAAAAAATAATAATAAAGTAAAATAAAAACAGAAAAATGGCAGATTTAAAAACTTTCGCAGAACAGTTAGTAAATTTATCGGTTAAAGAGGTAAGTGAACTAGCTGATATTTTAAAAAATGAATATGGTATTGAGCCAGCCGCAACGGCAGTTGCAGCTCCTGCAGCAGCAGGTGGTGGAGCAGCTGGAGATGCAGGTGAGGAAAAATCAGAATTTGATGTAGTTCTTACGGCAGCAGGTGGATCTAAACTTGCAGTTGTAAAATTGGTAAAAGAATTAACAGGTTTAGGTCTTAAGGATGCTAAAGAGCTTGTTGATGGCGCACCAAAGACAATCAAAGAAGGAGTAAGCAAAGACGAAGCTGAAGGATTCAAAAAATCCTTAGAAGAGGCTGGAGCTGAGGTTGAACTTAAATAAGTTCAATTTTAATCTAATTAAGGCGTAGTTATAGATTAGTATTTATGACTATGCCTTTTGGTGTACTTAAACGATTTTTCATTATTCATTTTTTAAAACAAAAACTATATGTCAACGAAATTAGCTGAAAGAATAAATTTTTCTTCAATTAAAAACGCTAGTGCGTATCCAGATTTTTTGGATATTCAAATTAAATCTTTTAAAGATTTCTTTCAATTAGAAACTAAATCAGATGAACGTGGAGAAGAGGGTTTATACAATACATTTCAGGATAACTTTCCAATTACTGATGCTCGTAATCAGTTTGTGTTAGAATTCTTAGATTATTTTGTTGATCCTCCCAGATATTCCATTCAGGAATGTATTGAAAGAGGATTAACTTATAGCGTCCCACTAAAAGCTAGATTAAAGCTTTACTGTACAGATCCGGAACACGAAGATTTTGAAACAATTGTTCAGGATGTATATCTTGGAACTATTCCTTATATGACCCCAAGTGGAACTTTCTGTATTAATGGTGCTGAGAGAGTCGTTGTTTCACAGCTGCATAGATCTCCTGGTGTATTTTTTGGTCAATCCTTTCATGCAAATGGAACAAAATTATATTCTGCGCGTGTAATTCCTTTTAAAGGGTCATGGATCGAATTTGCCACTGATATAAACAGTGTAATGTATGCATACATTGACAGAAAAAAGAAGTTACCAGTTACAACATTATTCAGAGCTATAGGCTATGAAAGAGATAAAGACATTTTAGAAATATTTGATTTAGCAGAAGAGATAAAAGTTTCTAAAGCTAATCTAAAGAAGTATTACGGAAGAAAACTGGCTGCTCGTGTTCTAAATACTTGGCATGAAGATTTTGTTGACGAGGATACAGGAGAGGTTGTTTCAATTGAAAGAAATGAAATTGTACTTGACAGGGATACGTTAGTTGATAAAGATAATGTTGATGAAATAATTGAGTCTGGTGTGAAAACTATATTAATTCATAAAGAAATTACTCAACAAGGTGAATATGCAATTATTCACAACACACTTCAGAAGGATCCTACAAATTCTGAAAAGGAAGCTGTTGAACACATTTATAGACAGCTTAGAAACGCTGAGCCACCAGACGAAGAAACTGCCAGAGGAATTATTGATAAATTATTTTTCAGTGACCAAAGATATAATCTTGGTGATGTAGGTAGATATAGAATGAATAAAAAACTTGGTTTAGATATTGGAATGGACAAACAGGTTTTAACAACTGAAGATATTATAACCATAATAAAATATTTAATCGAGCTTATTAATTCAAAAGCTGAGATTGATGATATTGATCACTTGTCAAATAGAAGGGTTAGAACTGTTGGTGAACAATTATCATCCCAATTTGGTGTTGGACTTGCCAGAATGGCAAGGACCATTAGGGAAAGAATGAATGTTCGTGATAACGAGGTATTTACACCTATTGACTTAATTAATGCAAAGACTTTATCGTCTGTTATTAATTCATTTTTTGGAACAAATCAGTTATCTCAATTTATGGATCAAACAAACCCTCTTGCAGAAATAACTCATAAAAGAAGATTGTCTGCATTGGGTCCTGGTGGTCTATCCAGAGAAAGAGCTGGTTTTGAAGTACGTGACGTGCATTACACTCACTATGGTAGATTGTGCCCAATTGAAACTCCAGAAGGTCCAAATATTGGATTAATTTCTTCATTAGGTGTTTTCGCTAAGATCAATAACATGGGATTTATTGAAACTCCTTACAGAAGGGTTAAAGGTGGCATCGTTGATTTAAAGTCAGATCCAGTATATCTCAGTGCAGAAGAAGAAGAAAACAAGTTGATCGCACAATCAAACATTAGTGTTGATAAGTCAGGTAAAATAATCGACGAAAAGGTAATTGCAAGACAAGAGGGAGACTTTCCTCTAACAGAGCCGTCAAATGTTCATTACACTGATGTTGCTCCAAATCAGATTGCCTCCATTTCCGCATCTTTAATTCCTTTTTTAGAACATGATGATGCTAACCGTGCATTAATGGGATCGAATATGATGCGTCAAGCAGTTCCATTATTGTTACCTCAGTCTCCAATAGTGGGTACCGGTTTAGAAAAGCAGGTTGCATCTGATTCTAGAGTACTTATTAATGCTGAATCAGATGGTGTTGTAGAATATGTTGATGCAAATGAGATTACCATTAAATATAATAGAAACAAAAATGAAGTTTTAACAAGTTTTGAATCGAACACAGTTACATATAAACTTACTAAGTTCAAAAAGACCAATCAAGGTACTTGCGTAAACTTAAAATCTATTGTATCTAAGGGTGATAAAATTTCTAAAGGACAAGTTTTATGTGAGGGATATGCAACTAACAACGGAGAATTAGCCTTGGGAAGAAATATCCAGGTTGCTTTTATGCCTTGGAAAGGTTACAACTTTGAGGATGCTATTGTAATTTCTGAAAAGGTTGTAAGAGATGATGTTTTCACATCAATTCATATTGACGAATATTCTATAGAAGTTAGAGACACAAAACTTGGTAATGAAGAATTAACAAATGACATTCCAAATGTTTCTGAAGAGGCTACTAAAGATTTAGATGAAAATGGTATGATTAGAATTGGAGCTGAAATAAATGCAGGTGACATTCTTATTGGTAAAATTACCCCGAAAGGTGAAAGTGATCCAACTCCAGAAGAAAAGCTACTTAGAGCTATTTTTGGGGATAAGGCAGGAGATGTTAAAGACGCTTCTCTTAAAGCTCCACCGTCTCTAAATGGAGTTGTAATTGACAAAAAGTTGTTTGCAAGATCTGTTAAAGATAAAAGAAAGAGAATTCAGGATAAAGAAGATCTTAAGTTGTTGGAAGATTCATATGATATTAAGTTCTCAGAACTTAAACATATTTTAGTTGAAAAACTTTACAGTATTTTAAACGGTAAAACATCTCAGGGTATATTTAATGATCTAGGAGAGGAAGTTTTTCCAAAGGGAAAAAAATTCACTCAAAAAATGTTAAATTCTGCTGATGATTTTGCCCACTTAGTTTCAACAAAATGGGTTACTGATAAATCAACAAATGACATTGTCTCACAAATTATTCATAATTATAAGATAAAGGAGAATGATTTACAAGGGTCATTGAGAAGAGAAAAGTTTACAATTTCGGTTGGTGATGAATTGCCATCAGGTATATTAAAATTAGCTAAGGTTTATATAGCAAAAAAGAGAAAGCTTAAAGTGGGAGATAAAATGGCGGGTAGACACGGTAACAAGGGTATTGTTGCTAAAATTGTAAGGGAAGAAGATATGCCTTTCCTTGAAGATGGTAAGCCTGTTGATATTGTTTTAAACCCATTAGGTGTACCATCAAGGATGAACATAGGTCAAATCTATGAAACTGTTCTTGGCTGGGCAGGTTTGAAGCTTAATAAAAAATACGCAACCCCAATTTTTGATGGGGCTTCAATTGATGAGATTAATAAAATAACAGATGAAGCCGGTCTTCCAAAATTCGGTCATACATACCTTTATGATGGGGGTACTGGTGAAAAATTTGATCAACCGGCGACAGTGGGTGTGATTTACATGCTTAAGTTAGGACACATGGTTGATGATAAAATGCACTCCAGATCTATTGGCCCTTACTCATTAATTACACAACAACCTTTGGGTGGTAAAGCTCAGTTTGGTGGTCAAAGATTTGGTGAGATGGAAGTTTGGGCACTAGAAGCCTATGGTGCCTCTAGTACTTTACGTGAAATCTTAACCGTCAAGTCAGATGACGTTGTTGGAAGAGCAAAAACTTATGAGGCTATTGTAAAAGGTGAATCCATGCCTACACCAGGGTTGCCTGAGTCATTCAATGTACTGATGCATGAATTAAAAGGGTTAGGATTAGATATAAGATTAGAAGAATAATAAATTATACACATATTATGCGTAGAAAAAAAGATAATACCGCAATTAAATTTAATAAAATCTCTATCGGTTTAGGTTCTCCAGAATCTATTTTATCAACCTCTAGAGGAGAAGTGCTAAAACCAGAAACTATAAATTATAGAACGCACAAACCTGAGAGAGATGGTTTATTCTGTGAAAGGATTTTTGGTCCTGTTAGGGATTACGAGTGTGCATGTGGTAAGTACAAGAGAATTAGATATAAGGGAATCGTTTGTGACAGATGTGGTGTTGAGGTTACCGAAAAAAAGGTTAGAAGAGATAGGATAGGTCACATTAATTTAGTGGTCCCAGTTGCGCACATATGGTATTTTAGATCACTACCAAACAAAATCGGCTATTTATTGGGGCTACCCTCCAAAAAGCTAGATATGATTATTTACTACGAAAGATATGTAGTTATTCAACCAGGAAATGCAAAAAATATTGAAGGTGAGCCCTTAAATAAAATGGATTTCCTAACTGAGGAAGAATACTTAAATGTTCTTGACTCACTACCTCAGGAAAATATGTACCTAGATGACAGTGATCCTGAAAAGTTTATTGCTAAAATGGGTGCTGAGTGTTTAATTGAACTATTATCAAGAATTGATTTAGATAATCTTTCATATGAGTTAAGACATAAAGCCAACAATGAAACTTCTAAACAAAGAAAAACCGAAGCACTCAAAAGATTGCAAGTTGTGGAATCTTTTAGAGAAGGTAATCTAAACAGAGAAAACCTGCCTGAATGGATGATTATGAAGGCTATTCCTGTTATACCACCAGAGCTAAGACCTTTAGTTCCATTAGATGGTGGTAGATTTGCCACATCTGATTTAAATGATTTATACAGAAGGGTAATTATAAGAAATAACAGGTTAAAGAGGTTAATTGAGATAAAAGCCCCAGAGGTTATTCTAAGAAACGAAAAAAGAATGCTTCAAGAATCAGTCGATTCTTTATTTGATAACACAAGAAAATCATCTGCCGTAAAAACAGAATCCAACAGACCTCTTAAATCACTCTCTGATTCATTAAAGGGTAAGCAAGGAAGGTTTAGACAAAATTTATTAGGTAAAAGGGTTGATTATTCAGCAAGATCTGTAATTGTTGTAGGTCCTGATTTGAAGCTCTTTGAATGTGGTTTGCCAAAAAACATGGCAGCTGAACTATATAAGCCTTTTATCATCAGAAAATTGATGGAAAGAGGAATTGTAAAAACAGTAAAATCTGCAAGAAAAATTATTGACAGAAGAGATCCTGTGGTTTGGGACATCCTAGAAAATGTACTTAGAGGTCACCCTGTATTACTAAACAGAGCTCCAACTCTCCATAGACTTGGAATTCAAGCCTTTCAACCAAAATTAATCGAAGGTAAAGCGATACAGCTTCACCCATTAGTTTGTACTGCATTTAATGCTGATTTTGATGGTGATCAAATGGCTGTTCATTTACCACTTGGACCTGAAGCTATTTTAGAATCACAACTATTAATGTTAGCTTCTCATAATATTTTGAATCCTGCAAATGGCTCACCAATAACCGTTCCATCTCAAGATATGGTCCTTGGATTGTACTACATGACAAAACAAAAAGTATCAACAGATGAAACCCAAGTTATAGGTGAGGGATTGACTTTTTATTCGCCTGAAGAAGTTGTTATTGCATATAATGAAAATAAAGTTGATTTAAATGCAACAATAAAAGTTAAAACAAAGGATTTAGATTCTGAAAATAAGCTAGTCGATAAGATTATTGACACTACAGTAGGTCGAGTTCTTTTCAATGAAAAAGTTCCTGAAAGAGCAGGCTTTATCAATGAAGTACTAACAAAAAAATCTCTGAGAGATATCATCGGAGACATATTAAAGATTACCAGTGTTCCAGAAACCGCTGAATTTCTTGATGAAATTAAAACGTTAGGTTATAAGTTTGCCTTCAAGGGTGGTCTTTCATTTAGTTTAGGTGATATTATTATTCCAAATGAGAAGTTTGAGATGATAAATAAAGCTAACAAACAGGTTGATGTCATTAGATCAAATTATAATATGGGACTAATTACTAATAATGAAAGATATAATCAGGTAATTGATATATGGACCTCTACAAATGCTGAATTAACCGAGCTATCAATGAAAAGAATTAGAGAAGACCAGCAAGGTTTCAATTCTGTGTATATGATGTTAGATTCTGGTGCTAGGGGATCTAAAGAACAAATTAGACAGCTAACCGGAATGAGAGGTCTTATGGCAAAACCAAAAAAATCAACTGCAGGGGGAGGTGAAATTATTGAAAATCCAATTCTTTCTAACTTTAAGGAAGGACTTTCTATTTTAGAGTATTTTATTTCAACTCACGGAGCAAGAAAAGGTTTAGCTGATACAGCATTGAAAACTGCTGATGCTGGTTATTTAACAAGAAGATTAGTTGATGTTTCTCAAGATGTTATTATTACTGAAGAGGATTGTGGAACACTAAGGGGAATTTCCGTATCAGCACTAAAAAAGAATGAAGAAGTCGTTGAAAAACTTGGAGATAGAATTGTCGGAAGAACATCATTACAAGATGTTTATGATCCTATTTCAGGTGAGCTTCTTGTTAAGTCAGGGGATCTAATTGATGATTTGATTGCTAATAAAATTGAAAATTCATCAGTTGAAACTGTAGAAGTTAGGTCAGCATTAACTTGTGAATCAAAGAGAGGTATCTGTGCAAAATGTTATGGAAGAAATCTAGCAACTGGAAAAGATGTTCAAATGGGTGAAGCGGTTGGCGTAGTTGCTGCTCAATCAATCGGGGAGCCTGGTACTCAGCTGACACTGAGAACTTTTCATGTTGGTGGTATTGCAGGAAATATTTCTGAGGAAAATAGTGTTATATCTAAATACGATGGTAATATTGAAATTGAAGATTTAAAAACTGTAAAAGGAAAGAATAATGATGGTGAAGATGTAGAAATCGTAATTTCAAGAACCTCTGAAATAAAAATTTCTGATCCTAATACAGGATTGACCTTAAGTAACAATAATATTCCTTACGGATCTTTCTTATATGTAAAAAATAAGAAAAAGATTAAAAAAGGTACACTAATTTGTGAATGGGATCCATATAATGGAGTAATCATATCTGATTATGCTGGTAAAATCAGTTATGAAAATATTGAACAGGGTATAACCTATGAAGTTGAAATTGATGAACAAACAGGTTTCCAAGAAAAAGTAATTATTGAATCTAGAAACAAAAAGTTAATCCCTACACTACTTGTAAAAAACTCTAAGAATGAAATTATTAGATCATATAATTTACCTGTTGGAGCCCATCTTGTAGTTAATGATGGTGATAAAATTGACTTAGGTAAGATATTGGTAAAAATTCCTAGAAAGTCAGCTAAAACGGGTGATATTACAGGTGGTTTACCAAGAGTTACTGAATTGTTTGAAGCAAGAAATCCTTCAAATCCTGCTATAGTTAGTGAAATTGACGGAGTTGTTTCTTTTGGAAAAATTAAAAGAGGTAATCGAGAAATTATAATTGAGGCTAAAACTGGTGAAGTCAGAAAATATTTGATAAAACTTTCTAACCAGATTTTAGTTCAGGAAAATGACTATGTAAAAGCCGGAACGCCTATGTCTGAAGGTTCAATTACTCCAAATGATATCCTAAATATTAAAGGACCATCAGCTGTACAGCAATATTTGGTTAATGAGGTTCAAGAAGTTTATAGATTACAGGGAGTAAAAATTAATGACAAACACTTTGAAGTAGTAGTAAGACAAATGATGAGAAAGGTTAAAATTCAAGATTCAGGAGATACTATTTTCTTACAAGATCAACTTATTCATAAATCAGACTTTATTGATGAAAATGATAGTATTTTTGGTAAGAAAATTGTCAAAGATGCTGGAGACTCTGTTACATTTAAAGTTGGTCAAATAATTACCTCCAGAGATTATAGAGATGAAAACTCAATATTAAAAAGAGAGGATAAAAATTTAGTTGAGGCAAGAGATGCTAAACCTGCTACAGCTACTCCGATGCTTCAAGGTATCACAAAGGCTTCGTTACAAACAAAATCATTTATATCTGCCGCATCATTCCAGGAAACAACAAAAGTTTTAAATGAATCTGCAGTGAATGCAAGAGTTGATAATCTTGATGGTTTAAAAGAAAATGTAATTGTTGGTCATAAAATTCCTGCTGGAACTGGACTTAGAAGATATGATGATATTCTGGTTGGATCAAAGGAAAGTTATGACGAATTAATGGATGCTTCAATGCCTGATCAGGAAATGAATACCAACTAGTTTTATTATTATGGAAAAAAAGAACGATCAAAAACCAAAAATTAACATTGAGCTTGATGAAAAAGTTGCTGAGGGAACCTACTCAAACCTAGCTATTATCAACCATTCTGTTTCTGAGTTTGTTATTGATTTCGTATCTGTAATGCCTGGCTCTCCAAAAAATAAGGTTAAATCAAGAATTATTATTACCCCACAGCATGCAAAGAAATTGGCTAAGGCTTTAAATGATAATATAAATAGATTTGAGAAAAAATTTGGTTCAATTAAAGATTATGATAACCCAAAATTTCAGTTAAATTTTGGGCCAACTGGCAAAGCCTAATTTTATTAGGTTTATTTAATTTACCTTTTTACTTTTGATATATGCGGGAGGAAAAAGTTATTTTAGTAGACAAAGAGGATAATCAAATAGGTCTTATGCCTAAAATGGAGGCCCACCTTAAAGGTAACCTCCATCGCGCCTTTTCAATTATAATTTTTAACAGTGATAGAAAAATTTTACTTCAGAAAAGAGCTTCCACAAAATACCATACTCCAAATCTTTGGTCTAATACTTGTTGCAGTCATCAACGTGAAGGAGAAGACAATACAAATGCAGGAAAAAGAAGACTTAATGAGGAGATGGGTTTTGTTACCAATCTGCATAATTTTAGCTCTTTTATTTATAGAGTTGAATTTTCTAACGGTTTAATTGAACATGAAAATGATCATATAATGTTAGGTGTTTTTGACGGTACTCCAAAGCCTAATCCAAATGAGGTTGACGAATGGAAATGGATTGATATTGACATTTTAGTTGAAGATATGCAAATCAATCCTGATCATTACACAGCTTGGTTTATGATTATTATGAATAATTATTATGAAAGTTTAAAAAAATGGAAATTACAGTAAGTAGAAAAGCCCACTTTAATGCAGCACATAGATTATTTAATAAAGAATGGTCTGAGAAAAAAAATAGTAAAGTATTCGGAAAATGTAATTATCCGAACTACCATGGTCATAATTATGAACTAATTGTTAGTGTTACAGGAAAAATTAATCCTGATACAGGTTATGTTATTGATATAGGTGAGCTAAAGAATATTATAAAAAATGAGATAGAAGAGAGGTTAGATCATAAAAATTTAAATTTAGACGTCCCGTATTTCTCAAATGTAATTCCATCAGCTGAAAATATATGCATATATATTTATGACATTTTAAGAAATAAGATTAATAAAGGATTAAAGTTGTCTGTAAAACTATATGAAACTCCTCGAAATTTCGTTGAATACTCTGGAAATTGAATAAATATTATACAGATATAATAGAAGAAATTGATAGCCTTGGTTTTAATGTTATTGACTATGATTTCAATAGACCGTGGGGAGGATTTCTACTTATTGATGAGTCTCAGTCACAAGATTTTATTCATACTTTTATTTCTAAAGAAAACTTGAAAATTGAGGGTAGATTAAGTCCTAAAATTTTGATTGTAAATCCCGACTCAAGATTATCATGGCAATTTCATTACAGAAGAAAAGAAATCTGGAGAGTATATAAAAACTCCGTTGGTATTGTTAGATCAATGGACAATAATCAAAATGAAATGGAGATATTAAAAGAGGGAGATACTATTACATTTCAGATAGAGGAAAGGCATCGCCTAGTTGGATTATCTAATTTTGGAGTAGTTGCAGAGATATGGATTCACACAGATTTAAAGAATCCATCTAATGAACAAGATATAGTTAGATTGGAAGATGATTATTCTAGAAAATAGAGCTTAATTTGCCTCCATAAAATGAATCTTTAACTTCATCGCTAAGGTTTTCATAAATTTTTT
>MDTB01183527.1_pt1 | contig 10770 bp, 25 predicted proteins | sample 811161 | NCBI WGS metagenome assembly MDTB01 (sample SAMN05326650, study PRJNA326480) | marine metagenome | isolation source: seawater | place: Mediterranean Sea | collected 2009 | reverse complement strand
GTTACTAAGAAAGAGCTTAGACGTATTATACGTGAGGAGCGCAACCGGTTGCTCACCGAGCAGGATCATACTATAGAGCGATTCACTACGACTGAATATGACGGTTACAAGTACGGTGAGCCTGTTGAGGCAGCATCCCAAATCTTAATGGCTGCCGAACAGTTTGCGGATGTTGTTGCTGAGGCGCTACCCCTTGCTGGAGATGCTCTCTCTCCCGGGATGCGTGCAACTATAATCCCAACCATAATGGAGCTTCTAGCCCAACGTGGAGTACGAGTAAAATGAAGATTACAAGATCGCAATTGCGTAGAATTATTAAAGAGGAACGCGCGCGCATGCTCGCGGAGCAGCCAAGCACCGGTCACTATGATGGTGGCGGTGTTGGTGATGCTGGAGACGAAGTGCTCCGAGTAGCAATGGACATATTCGGAGCTGGTGCTCTTGTTGATGAACAAGGTGGTGAGGTCGTTATCGATACCGGCGTTACTGATACTGACATCGAAGATTTGTATGATGAATGGCTCGGTGCATGGCCTGATGCTGTACACGAAGAAGGCGGTATCATCTACACTGGAGTGATGGTATGATCGATCGCTTCGTACAATGGCACAAAGATCGGATGAATTGTGTCGCTAACTATTTTGAATTATCAACTTACCAATGTTACTGGATTGCATTCGCTAAAGGTCTCGCATTCGGCTACATTATTGGAGTATACACATGAAAGTAACTAAAAGACAATTGAGACAAATCATTCGTGAGGAGAAGGTACGCCTTCTTAGAGAGCAAGCCGGTGGGAAATACTCTAGCCACCCGGATGTTGATCAACTTGCTGCCGCCGTACAAACGATCGTTGACTCCGGCTCCTCCGCGATTATGGATATGGCTGACAAACTAAAAGCCGTGGGATATGAAAACGCTGACTATATAAGCGGTGCTGGTATGAGATTGGTACAAATTCCCATGGGACCCGGCGCTCAATTGGTTGTTATATCCAAGAATTCTGTCGAGCCTGATTCGGAAACAGCTATCGTCGGTCCTTATGCTATAGGGCTAATGACGTGAAAGTATCTAAGAAACAATTAAGACAAATCATTCGTGAGGAACGAGCTCGGATATCTGAACAAGGATATAACATGGCTCGTGCTCCCGGTGGTAATGCAATGATTGACCATACTATTTTTAAGTCTTCCGCGATTTATGCATTGATCGAAGCTGAGATCGAAGATTACCTTAAGGTTTCTGATGCTGATGGACTTGCTAGAGATGAAGCGGATCGGATGGAGCTCGCTCTTAATGATGCTATAAAAGCGCTCATATCGGATTATGTCCTGTGAAGATATCTAGAACATTGTTGCAACGCATAATCCGAGAGGAGAAGGTACGCCTTCGGCGTGAGGATTTGCGGTCTGCCTCCCGGAATTCCGGTTCGATCTCCGGCGCTGCCGGAAAAAAATCTCGCGCGAATCGCCTGCGGCGATTTGATGAACAATCCACCCCGCCCGCCGGAATGACCGGAATGGAAATCCAGCCGTCGATTGATGCGATTGAAGAGATATTGAACGGTTTATATGACGATGGCCTCGAGAATCCTCAGCTCATCAAGTTGCTTGAAGACATTATTGGAGATATCAATGCCGGTTTTATAGGAGAACCAACATGAAGATAACCAAACGTCAGCTTAGAAATATTATTACCGAACTTGGTATTGATCGTATGACAAGTGGTGATAGAGATCCGCGGCTTGAAGATGTGGACGACCTAACCCTTGGTCTTGAAACGTTGGAGAAAATGGTTGAGCATCTTCAGGCATTAAATGATTTAGTAACTAGTGAAGCCGGACAACGCACTATAGGCAATAAGAAGGAAGCACAGCAGATCCAAGATTTATTGCCATGGGCTCAAGACTATTTAGCATATTGGAGAGAATAATGAAAAACGAAAAATGTAAATGTTGTGAATGCTGTACCTGCAATTGCGAAAACTGTAACTGTAACTGAGGCTGATATGAAAATTACAAAAAGACAACTAAGTCAGATTATTAAAGAAGAAAAGGCCAGGCTCCTCAATGAACAGTGGGGTAGCAGTGTAGAAACTGGATCTGACCTTATTGAATTCGCGAAGGCATATTCCGGATTAGGTGGTGCCGTTCAAGACCAGGTTGACTCCGTAGTTGCTGCCTATAATAATTCGGCTCCCGGCAGCGAAGAGTTCATGAACATCGTATACGAACAGAATCCAAATGCTATCCAAATGGCTTATGATAAGCTTGGTAGGGTTCTTGGCATGATGGAAGATGATGATGCCATTGGAATACAAGAAGCTCTCCAGGCCGCCATGGAAGCATTTGAGCAGGAATAAAAATGAAAATTACAAAAAGACAACTCAGAAGAATTATTAAAGAAGAACGTGCCAAGCTTAGCGAAGGTATGAAAGAAATGGAAATGGATCTTATCGACTTAATCGTTGATGAGCTAATTCAAAAAGGTGCAGTTGGTACTATAGGTGACTCATACGAGGCTGAGCCCAATTATGCGGACGCCGCTGATTATCTCCGCACCGCGGTGATCCCTCACTTAGAGTCAATGGCAGAAGGTCAAAGATAAAGTGAAAATTACGAGAAGACAACTTAGGCAAATCATTGAAGAGCAATATGAATTGACTTGGACTCCTGAAGAGAAAGCAGTCATCGATGCGATTGTCAACCTTGAAGATGCTTTGAAAAATATGGGTCAAGGAAATCCTGACTTGACAGATTATTATGTTGCTCTACTCCGGTCGATGAAAAAATTTGCTGGTGTCGAACCTACCAGTTTAGCGAGGCTAGCTTAAATGAAAATCACAAGAAAACAAATTAGACAGGTCCTGAAGGAGTCTTTGCTCTTTGAAAATGAGATGCAAGACATCATTGTCAATGAGTACGAAGATGTAGAAGACTATAACATTCTCGCAAACTACGCTCTCGCCAATGACATTCAAGGTGCTCTTGCTGATCCTGCAATTAAACCTTATGTTGACAAGAATGAAATCGGTTGGATATCTGATGAAGCTGGCGGATGGTTCGAAACTGTTGGGGAATACGAAGATGATGGTGGGCCTGCGCCACCAGAAGGTTGGGATGCGCAAAAGGCGTACAAGTTTTTAAGAGACCTTGAAGACGCAGCTTGGAAAGTATACTCAAAGCAAATGGACGCTGCAATAGCAGCCGACCCGGACAAAGAATTCTTAGAGTACTTAGGTAACCAGTTCACAAGCACAATCGCGCCTGATGACATGCCGGGCATCAAGTGGAAAGAGTACAAAAAGTATATGCGGCTTAAGCCTCCCCCATCGATCTCTCATGGTGTTGGGGAGATCACCATTAATAAAGAAGATTATGAATATAACTCAGGTAAACCAGGTACCTGGGATGAATTTAAAGACTTCTTGACCGCACGAGCAGGTGGAGACGCTGGAAGACGCCCGGCATACAAGAAGTCACCACCGCCGTATTACGATTAGAGGTTAAGATGAAAATTACTAAACGACAGCTTAGACAGATTATTAAAGAAGCAATCGACGTTATGAACTCCGAAACTGGTGAGCTTCTTATTTTCGACGATCAGCCTGATGCCGCTGCAGATGGCGGTAACATAAAGCCAGATGCCCCTGAGGCCGCAGCGCTGGATATGATGAAGCGACTTGGCATTACGGCAAGCCCAGACCCAGAATGGTCTAGCGATGGAGTCGACACTTATCCGCTTCCAAATGAACAATGGGAGATGATGCAGGATGAGCTTTATGGTAAGCGTGCAGCTCGCAAGAGTAAGGCAGACAAAGAACGCTTAGATATTGATAACCTTCTCCAGCGCGCTGATAGGTGGGCAAGGGAAGCTGGTCAAGACTACATGGCAGACAACAGAGAGTTTCCAGATACGCACCTCGAGGATATTGCATGGGATTTATCCGATGCAGCAGAGCTTGAATTCCAAGAAGATGAATGGAACGAGATGCTTGCACACTTTGACTGGAACCCAGATGATTTAAGAATGTACATTGCAGATATGATAGCCGGTGCCGGCGACGCAATAGAGGGTTAAGATGAGAATTTCTAAAAAACAACTTAGGCAGATTATTAAAGAAGCCATACTCTTGGAGCAAGCAGTACCTAAGCAGCGTATACTAAGCACAGACCCCGAGTCACAAAAGGTTTATGCAATGAAATATCCCGCTCAAGCCGTTGGTCGGTATGCTGGCCACGACGCAAAGGGTGCAAGTGATCCAGAGGTGGAGTCCGCAGCTTCGAGTTCCGGTGTGGAAATCGAGGCCGGAAAGCGGGGTGTTGGATTTACCGTAATCGGTAACAAGCACAGCCTCTTGGAATTCGATAAGGCATATAGGGAAGCAACCAAGCCTATTCGTGCTAAGATCGAGAGTGAGCACGGCACCTATGATGAGCGAAGCGACGTGGCATGGGCCGAACGAACCGGGAGGATACCTGGAAAGGGTCTAAACGATGTGACCGGGAAAGAAGCCCTTGGCTTCGATGGCGCCAAGGCCCAGCTGAAAGATTATGCTGCTGGTAGGGGTGAGGCCGGAGCGCAGGTCTTAGCCACAGCTTTTGATGAATTGTGGATGGGTAAATATCCGGTTGACTTCAAGTCATCTGCTGAAGGCATGCCTTCCATTAAGTTCGCAAAGAAAATTAGCGATGGACCATGGCCGAGGAAATAAAATGAAGATCACACGGGGAAATCTCAGGAGCATCATCAGGGGTGCGCTAGTCAAAGAAAATAGAGCAGATCGATTAACTCTTTGGCTGCGACCTGATTCTCGTGGTGACGAACTAGAATTGTATGTCAACGAGTCTGGCGAAGCATATAGCCTCGGCGCGTATGTAGATTCCCAACAAGGAATGGGTGGACTGGCTGGACTGCAAAGAGACTTCAAGGCTGACCACGGGATGGAGATACCTCCTGGCACGATGGTCATTGATTATGACGGTATAGGTATGGATGACCTACCTATTGAACAAGCGTGGGAATGGGTCGCTGCTGAATACGCAAATATGTAAGGAACAAAATGAAAATTACAAGAATACAACTTAGACAGATTATTAAAGAAGCTGTGGCACTCCGTGAATCAGTCCCTGGCACTGAGGTTGCGGACCAAACTTTCGGATCCAGCGCACCTCATCCTCTACTTAGAGATAGCTACTCAGGAAATGGGTGGATCACATCAATATTCATGGGTGCTCCATACGACTTCGCGAAGGCTAACGCTGCGCAAAGTGAGCATATGCAACTTTTAGTTGATATCCTCGATGGAAAAGTTAAGCTCAACTACATACCGTTTATTTTTGCCGATGAATTAATGATGGAATTCTCTAAGCTTGGTCTAGACCCCAGAGCGACCCAAGAGCTGGATCAAGATATGGTGGGTGAAGATAACGAATACGATCCTCCAGGTTGGTAGAAAAATGAAAATCACAAGAAAACAAATCAGGCAGATTATTAAAGAAGCATCATGGGGTGAGACTGCCGATTACAAAGAAGATGGTAGCTACTTTAGCGATGTGATCGTTATGAGTCCTAATGGAGATTCTGTGCTCGTCGATGGAAGCGAAACGTACATCGAAAACGTACCGCAACAATTAGAGTTAATGGGCTTTCCAATGAGCGACACCGATGCAGATAATTTAATATTCGCGCTCGAAGACCAGGAAGCCAGTGGTTATGTAGAGCTTGGGATTACATTTGAAAATGGAAAATGGAGTTGGTAAAATGAAAATCACAAGAAAACAAATTAGACAGATTATTAAAGAAGCTGCAAAAGAAGGCGAAGCTGGGGTCTTTGGTAGTGGTATGGAGCAAGCTGATTTAGACAAAGATGAAAAGAAGATCATTGGTCACACATGACTAACTCACGCTAAGGTTCAGGATGAATCTTTAAGAAGAGCACTCGGTATCAGTGGTAACCCAACAGGTAAGGTCATTCATCACGATTTAAAGAGCGACGGCACGATTACATATTACAACATTAAGATAAATGAAAGTACATATACTCATATCCCGGTGAGGATGGTCGAAGCAGTAATGACTGAAGTTCATGAACATGAGGAAAAAGATTGATGAAAATTAGGATTACAAGAAGTCAACTTAGATTGATTATTCAAGAAGCAATAATTCAAGAAAATCTTTGGGACAACATTCGTAAGAAGCGCGCTCGGGGTGAGAAGCCAGCAAAGAAGGGTGATAAAGACTACCCTGACGAAAAAGCATGGAAAGCTGCCCAAGAAGCTGATGAAGAAGATGGTGATGAATTAAATGAAGCAGAGTATGATGGTCGTAAAGTTAAAGTCAACAAACCAACAGCTATTCGAAAAGGCGACACTGGTTACGGTGATAAGCAAAAAAAGGTCTACGTTAAGGACGGGCCAAAAGAAGACGATGTAAAAGTTGTTCGATTCGGTGATCCAGATTCTGAAATTCGTAGAGATAATCCCGAAGCTAAAAAGAGTTTTAGAGCTCGACATAATTGCGACAGCCCAGGACCTAAGACGAAAGCTCGTTACTGGTCATGTAAGGAATGGTAAGATGAAAATTTCTAAAAGACAACTAAGAAGAATTATTAAAGAAGAACGCCGGCGACTTCTTGAGCAACAAGCCCGCTCTCCAGAGATGGCTGCACTGCAAGCTGCTATTGAAGCACTCGCCAAAGTCGACGGTTGGGATGAAGTTGCCGACGTTCTCGGTGGTATTTCCGAAGAGATCGCTACCGGTCAGTATAAGGCCGCCAAGCCATCCGGGGAGCCGATGGGTATAGAAGATAAGATTGTTGCCGCATTCGATGAGGTTGGTCTTAGATACACTGATCACATGGCTCAAGACAACGAGATCTTCATAGATGTCCCACGATATAACCCTTATAGCGATGAGGTGGAGAAGATTGAGAAACTTGTCCGGGCGATGCCTGGTGTCGTAGAGATCTATGAAGGTGATGACGGCATGGTTGTAGAAGTCGATTGGGATGAAGTATAATGAAAGTTACCCGACGACAGCTCAGACAGATCATCAGGGAATCCTTGCCGTATGCGTCAGGACAACCCTGGACTGACCCGAAAGCTCCAGTCGGAGATCCGGTCGTAAGAGCGGAAGACCATCTAGATAGAGAGCTAACTGATGACGAGATAGAAGCTGCTATGGATTGGGAGCCAGCAGATCCTGCAGGGGATGAAGATTTCTGGACTGGATATGGAGATGCTCTTGATGGAAAAGGTTTACCTACCGGGGCTTCACCAGACTATAGGGCTGGTTGGGAAAGTGGAAAGCTAGATCGTGTAAGTTAACGTCTACTCCAGAACAGTTATTTTTAAGAAGAATTCAAGTAAACTGGAGCTATGATGGAAAAAATCTCTTTATCACACGAAAACATAACTTCCGAACGTGAAGACGGTGTTAACTCAGCACAGATCTCACTTCGTGATGGAATGGAGGGAGTCTTTCCCCTACTGAAAGAGCATGCTCATCTTGGTGGTAATGAAACAGGGTTGAAGACGTACGTGTGGAATGTCACCCAATCAGAGACAGGTGAAACACAAAAGGTCGAATATCAAGTACCCGGTGACCCAAAGTCATGGAGCCCACACTTGTGGGAGTACTTTGTCAACGCGTTAAAGGTTCGTGGTGAAATACTAGATGTCGGTAGTGGCTTTGGCTACACTGCTTGGTGGTTCAATAAAACTGCCGAAGGATTACCAAACATCCTTCCTAACATGAAAGTAACAGCCATAGAAGGGTTACCTTATAACGTTACGAATGCTATCTATCCGACAAAGCTCGTTGACCTTTCAAAAGAAAGCTATGTTCCAGACAATAAATTTGATTTGATCTGGTCGTGTGAAGTGGCCGAGCACATCGACGAAGCAGCTATAGAGTATTATCTTGATACCATTTCTAATACCAGAATTCTTGCAATGACAGCAGCACCTCCTGGAGACGGCGGACATCACCATGTCAATTGTCAATTGCCAGATTACTGGATAGACAAGCTTAGAGAAAAAGGCATGAGATTTTCTCTTGAGCTAACGCTGAAAGCTCGCGAGCGTTGCCCATGCTTAGCACCAGGGCAGAAGAGCCATTTTGAGAGAAATGGTTTAATCTTTGTTGACGAAGATACTTATAGATCTCTGCTCACGGGTGAGTGGGTACCGGATCACGGGCAGACCGCAACTGCTCGATAGGAGCAAGCGTGGATAGAAAAATTAGGGATCGTCTTAGGCAACTTATTAAAGAAGAAATTGCACATCCAAGAGAAGATCTCGGAAAAAATATAGCTGATGCTGAATTTCCTATACTTGTTGGGTATGAGGGTCAATCTGAAATCGCTTACGACCAGCAAGGACTAGATGATATTCTAGATGATATTACATCTAGAGGAATCGCGTATAGCTTGGATTCGCTTGCTGATGTTGAAGTAAGAGACTTACCCGTTGGTGTAGGGATAGAGCTTATGGAATCTTCAAGAAGCCTGTTAAAGAAAAGGCTTTCTAAGATGATTCGGGAGCAAAGCGAACAACCCAATCGACTAGATTCTTTAATCGCTTTCTTAGAAGACCTCCCAATGAAGCTTCAGGATACTCACACCAGTATTGAAGCAGAAGCGATGGCAGTCGAAGATGAAGGCTTGTCTGATGATCCAGAATTCATGGAAATGGTTGATCAAGCTTTAGAAATTCTATGGGGTGCAATGCAGGAAATTTCTGATATCACTGAACAGATGGGAAGAGACGGTCTATTTACAAAAGAATAGACTGAAAAATCCAAGAAGGGAAAAGCTAATGAAGGTATCTAAAAGTCAACTTTTGTCAATAATCAAAGAAGCATTACTCTTCGAGCAAAATGATAGAGAGATTGCTGTAATAGAGCAGTACATATCTGATGAGCTATTACCTGAGAAAAATGACGAGCTAACGAAGGTCGATGTCATTGAGCAGGGAGAAGGCGCTGGTTATGAAAGCGAAGACATAGAGTCAGCGATAGAGTCACTTGAAGGCCAAGGTATAATAGAAGTCGGAGACGATGATGTCATCGTCAGGATCTAAGGCGATACCCTCTGGTGTGATATTCCTTGTATGGTATCGTTTAGATGGAGACAAGAGTGACCGTATAGCGGGGACAGCCCCTATTTGGAGCGCAGCAGAACGAATGGCAAAAGACTTATATACAATCAAAAAGGTTGTGGAGAAATTGCAGGTACATTCTGTAGGTGTAAAAAGATCTCTAGATGGTGAGCTTTATTCTTCTGATGACTTTGATGCTAGATGGGTTATTTTACCGCTGTTGTCTGGCCCTCGTCGGGATCCACGAAAGCCCTAATCTTTCTTATCATCTTCTTTTGAATTACGAACAGTGGTCCAGTGGTGGTTATCGCCGTAAGGGCCCAGCTGGTTTTGTAAAAGCCGAGTATCTTCCCACGGGTCTTTAGGCGTGATGTATCCGTCTATGTTGTCTGCATCTTCATCTGGAAACCAGATCATACCACTTTTACTGAACGGGTAATATCTGACAAAGAGCTCTTCACCTTTTGCCACAGCACATCGAGTCCAGTATTCCATAGACGGCAATTTTGAGTTTGGTCGCCATGTCACATTTGGGTTCATTGTTGAATGATTATACACACCACCGTAACCAAGCACGAACGCACAGTGTCCTGGTTCAGACCACTGAAATGGATACTCCATCAATACGTGACGTTCGCCGTATTCATCTGCTAAAGCGTCAAGGGTATCTCTATGAAATACAATAACAGGGCAAGACTCTATTAAAACATTGGCTTCGATATCTTCTTTTGCAAAACACCCTAGCCCGTGTATCTCAGATTCTTTTATCTCTACTTTTGTGTCAACAAACCATTTTGGCAATGCAGACCTTCTTTCTCTGAACATTACTTTTCATCTCCTTGACTTTTTGTTTTAGTCATTATCGTATCCACAAGTACATCCTTGCCGCCTCTTGCTCTTAGCTTTCCTCGAGACGTTCTATCCATGCCTTGGATATCGAAATGCGCACCCTCATCTGCGTCTGCATCAGAGAACCATATCGCATCTTTTTTCGTGTATGGCACATACCTAACAAGAATCTCTTCCCCAGCTTCTATTTTTTTAATACTGTAGAAATCCATTGATGGGTTGTTATAATTTGGTTTCCATCTAGCGTTTGGGTTTTTTGTAGAATGATTGTACACCCCTCCCCAGCCCAAACAAAGACAGTCATATCCACCTTTCCACGCAAAAGAATATTCATTCATTATGTGAGGAAATATTGGCGCAAGATATTGTGAGCCGAATGTTACGACAGGACATGCCTCAACTAACTCATGAGCTCCGATATCTTTAATTGCAAAGACACCAATGCCATGAATGTCAGATTTTCTGATTTCGATCTTGTCTGAAGTGAACCATCTCGGCCAGGTATTTCGGTGTTCTCTAAACATAGCAATCATATAGCAGTTAACGTCAAATTATACTTCAAGAAAGACAAAACGTAAAGTAGCGTTTTGTTATTTTATGCGATTTGACTATAATAAAAAGTTAATTTCTTTTTTGAAACCTGTGCAAAAGCATGTCATTTTATGGTATAATATAATTGATGGTTGGGGTAGATCCCTCCCTCTGTTCTTTAATAGTTTTTTATGTGGGAGACACAGGCCAGAGTAGATGGTGGGTAAGTCTTACGAGCAGTAAGCCATCTCGTGGTTGCGTAAGCGTGGTCGAAGTACTGACTTTACAGG
>MDTB01156160.1_pt1 | contig 10770 bp, 10 predicted proteins | sample 811161 | NCBI WGS metagenome assembly MDTB01 (sample SAMN05326650, study PRJNA326480) | marine metagenome | isolation source: seawater | place: Mediterranean Sea | collected 2009 | reverse complement strand
TTTTTTCTTTTCCAAGATAATATAAAATCGAATCATTGATATTACCTAGTCCATATTTTTTTACCATTTTTAATAATTTTAGGGAGTAAAATTCTAATGGATCACTAATTGGAAAAATTCTTTTTTCTTTGTCAATATTCGAAAAACTATTTGAATTTTCAATAGTATTATACCAAAAAAAGTCATTCAAATCATTAAGACTAGAAAATGTCTTGTTATTAGAAATTTCAGAATTGTTATCTGAATTTATAGTTTGACTTGATTGATTAGATTCTTTAAATCCAGAATCACTTTCATCATTTTCAATTTTATTTTCGACTTCACTATTTATATATTCATTATATTTGGAATTTATAATTTTTGTCATCTCAAATAATTCATTAAATATTGTCATTCTTTCAGAATAATCAATTAAATTAGAATTTGATAGATTATTGATATGTTCTTGCAAAATAACTATAATGTTACAAATATTAGAATATTTTTTTTGGAGTATAAATAATTTTAATTTTGTCAGATTGTAATTCATAATTATACTAATATTTACAATTTAATTTTAAAATTGTTCGTTTTAAATATTTTTTTTGATTTTTTACCTTTATTTGAATTAATATTATGAAACGCATTTAAAAAGAAAATATTTATAAGTGAGTTTAATTTAAAAATAAAATATATACAATAAGTATATATATGCCTGTTAGTTCTAAGAAAAACTCTGTTAAAACTGACTCCAAAACTTCTAAAAAAGAAGTTGAAGTTAAAGTAGAAAAAATCGAAAAACCAGTTGTACAAGAAGCTGGTGGTAAAAAAAGTAAAAAAATTTTAAAAGACAAGAAGAAAGCTATTGTAAAGAAAGAAAAGAAAGTAGTTGAAGAAACTGAATCTAAACCTGGTGTTAGATCATTCAAAGTTCAACTTCCTGGCGCTGATTCTTATGTAGGTAGATTTACTGGATTAACTCCATACCAAGCTGCTAACAAAGCTCTATCTAAATACTTCAGAGAAACTAAAAAACCAAAGACCAATATTCAATTCAGCATAAGAGAATCTACAAGAGGAAGTAAAAGATCTACATACACTTACAAAGGTGAAAGACAAAAATTAGCTGATCCAGTTCAATACACTATTTCAAATGGTAAAGGTGAAGATAGAACAATTGTAAAGAATTTCAAGAATAAACTTACTAAAGTAAAAAAGAATGAGCTTGTTCACGTAGAATAAATAGATTGAATGCTTTGCATTCCATTCAGCAAAGCTGAATGTAATCGCAATACCTGAACTAAGTCGAATGAGTTAATTAATAGTAAAACCTATTTATAGTATTAATTTTAATAAAATCTTTATGATTTTATTAAAGTAAAAATACCGTTTTTAATTGATAAATTAAATTAATTATCTTGTTGATAGTGAAACTGCTTTGTGGAATACGTACATTGCTGCAGTAACCATGATTGCTAATTTTATGTCTTGTCCTGATCCACCTTGATAAACAAGATTATATACTAAAAACCATTGTACTGGTTCATTTTGAAAAAGAGCAGCTACGCTCTTTGGTGGTGTTGGAAAACCTCCATATGCTCCAATAGCAGTTGCAACAGCTAAAGTAATTTGAGCTGGTGTATATTGGCAAAATCCTCCCATATATATACTAAAATATAGAAAAAAATATAAATCCAGAAAATTGTTAAACTTTACGAATAAAATAATTTTTTAATTTTTTTTAAACATTTTTTCACACAAATTATTAATTAATTCAATTTCATTTGAATAATAGGTATCAGATATATTAATAATATCTTTTTTGTTTTTAATAATATCAATATTTAAATTAATTTTTTCTAAAAGATCTCCATTATTTGGAATTTCACTATTTTCTATTCCTGATTTTAGGAAGATACATAATTCTAGAAGCTGATCTTTATAATTTTCCTTAAATAGTTCCTGAATAAAAATTATTTTTTCATCTAAAAACTTTTGATCAATTAAATCTTTATTTTGTAAATCATCTATTTTTTCAACTATTTCAATTAAACATTCTTTTTTAAATTGATCAAGGTCTTTTGATAGATAAAAATCAATTTTCGATTTAATAGATTCAAGTTTTTCATCAAGGATTATATTATCAATATTTAAATAAGAATCATTAGAATTTTTACTATTTTTAAATTCATTATTAGAATCTATAGAATCAATATCAGTAGTGTTTCTATTAATAAGTAAAAAATATTTTTCATCCAATTCTTTTTCTATTTTAATCAATTCTGGAATAGTTAATTTTGGTTTACCGTTTTCATTATATATATTATCAACTAAATTTATTAAATTTGAAAAATATTCATACTTTTCTTCATTTAAAATCAAATCTTTATTTTGTGAATCTTCATTAAAATTTGATAGAAGATTTTCTACTTTTATTTTTATAGAGTAGCATAAGTTCATAATTTTTGCTTCTTCTTCATCTAATTTCTGTACTTCAAAACTATCTTTAAATTGATTATCTTTGGTTTTGTCAAGTGAATCTAAAAAATCCATGTTACATTTAATTAATATGTTCATAGAGTCATTTGATTTTGTATCTTCAACATAAACACTAATAATACCATTAGCATCCACCTTAAATGTTATATTAATTACAGGGTTTGTTGTTTTTGATACCTTATCAAATGATATTTCTCCAACCAAGTTATTTTTAATAGCAACACTTTTTTCACCCTGATAAATTTTTATTTTTACTTCAATATCACCAGGAGTATCTGTAGTATATTTTTTACTTCTTGTTGCAGGTAATGGAGTATTTTTAGGAATAATTATAGAAAAATTTGCATCAGCAGTTTCAACTCCTAATGATAATGGTAAAGTATCAATAAGAATAATATCTTCAAAATCAGTTAATTTATTTTTAATCATTGCTCCATAATAACAAGCTCCTAATGAAACAACATGTTGTAATTGATGGTGAATTAATGGTTTGGTAAAAAATAGCTCTTCTATTAAATCTTGTATAATAATAAGTTTTGAACAACCACCAACAAGTATTATTTTTTTAATAGATATATCTTTATTTTTAATTTTATCAGTTAGGTTCTTTATCCATTCTTGATTTTTAATTCTATCAATTAGATTCTTACAAATATCTTTACAATTATTGGAATCTAAAATAAATTTTTTAGAATTTGATTCAGAACTATTTAATTCTATACTTACTTTTTTTAGAAAACAAAGATTTTCTTTTGCCTTATTACATTTATTCCAAATTGAATCATCTGATTTACTATCTTCAGTATTTTCAATATTATTAAAATATGATTTCACTTTTAAAAATATTTCATTTGTAAAATTATTTCCTCCTAAATCACTTATTCCAAATGAATCTACAACTTCAAAAAAATTATTATCTAATTGTAAAATAGATATATCTAATGTTCCTCCACCAATATCAAAAACTAAAATATTATTATCTTCTTCTGATTCTTCTGTTTCATTAATATTATTTAATCCATATGCAAATGCTGCAGCAGTTGGTTCATTAATTAATCTTATTATATTTAGACCTGATTGTTTAGCACATTCCATTATAACGTTTCTTTGATAATCATTAAAATTAGATGGAACTGTTAATACAGTAGAAATAATTGTGTTTGAGTTAGAAGAATCCTTTTGATTTTCAATATCAATTAATTTTTCTTTAATTAAAGAAACTAAATATTTAAAAAATAATAGTATTATATTAAATATTTCTTTTTTCTTATCTTGAGAGTCATTTTCGGATATTTCAGTTTTAAAATTTTGTTTAATACATTCATAACGTGAATTTTTTGTTTCTTTTATTGGTATATTATTACCAAAATATTTTTTTTCTCCAAGATATATTTTTTTGAAGGTATCATTGAGTTAACACCATCTTTAAGAACTGTGGGTCCTTTATTATAGTAACTTATAACTGAATTAGAAGTTCCAAAATCAATTCCTACTATAATTTCGTTTTCTTTTATATCTTTACAGTTTGATACTGATGACATATATTAAGAATGTCTGAATATCCTTTAAATATTTAGTTTTATTGTAAAATAATTTTATTTAGCGAAGCTAAAAATAAATTCATTTCGCAAAGCGAATAAATTTTTTTTAGAAAATCTCTGCAAGATTTTCTAAAAATAAATGTGATCTTACGAATACATGGATTGAAAGTTACGAATCTATGGATTCGAGTTGAACTTTCATAATAACTTTCCAAGGAAAGTTGTTTTATAGTTTTATTGAAATACATTGCAAAGCAATAGTTTCCCTATAAAATTATTGATTTACAATAAAATCAAATTAAGTAATCTATTATTTATGATGAGTCAACTTGATCCATTGCCCATTTTTTATTAATGTATGTATTTGAAATAACTCTTGAATTATCCCATTCTTTTAATGACATAGGATATCCAGGAGTATTAGATGGTAGTGGATTTAAATTACTATTAGAAATGCACAATTTTGGATGGGTTTGAGGAACAGCCCATTTATCTGTATTTAATAAAGTATATTCATTTTCCCAATCATCTGGTACCTGATCACCTATTGGTTTAAGTTTAACATCAGGTAATTCATTATATTTCATATCTCCATATCTATATTTACCTGTATCTCTTCCTTTTCTCTTTGGTTTAATACTAACTTCATCTTCTATTTCATCGTCTGAATCACTTACATATGCTGAACTATGTTTTAATGATTCTAATGATTTGATAATTTTACTTAATGGTACTTTATCACTTTCAATTGTTTTGTAAATATCTGCTACATCTTCATCATCAAGAATTTTTCTTTTTACTAAATGTTTTAATAAAACCTTGATCTTTCTTTTTTCTATAAATGATATGACACCAGATCCTTGATTATTTAATTCACTTTTAAGTTTATTAATCTCTTCTGTTAATTCTTTTTTAATTTTACTTACTTCAGATTTACAATCAAGTTGATTTGATTCATGTTTTTTTCTTTTTTTATCATCAAGTTGATTTGATTTATGTTTTTTACTTTTTTTACCATGTTGATGTTCGTGAGTATGTTTAATATATGGTTTATCAGTAACAGTTGCTGGCTTTTCAGATACTGTTTCACCAATAATTTGTTTTATTGGTTTTCCCATTACTTTAGCTGTTGCTATCTTTTTCGCTTTTTGAATAGCTGCTTGTAGTTCTGCTTTCTTAAATTCTTTCTCAATCTTTAGTGTATCTTTTTTAGATCTTAATTTAAGACCTCCTTGTAAAACATCTTCTACTTCATCAGGATCTACTTGTTTGATTCCTTTTTTGACTTGAATTTCTTCTTCTTCTTTTTGTGTTGTTACCTTAGGTGCTTTAGGCATTTTAGGTAATAAAATTTTAGGTTTTGGCATCTTTTTTAAATCTTCAATTTCTTTTAATATTTTATCTTCTGATACATCATCATATACTAATGGTGGTAGAATAACCTCTTCTTGAGGTTCATCATCATCTTCTTCTTCTTGTTTTTCATCTTCAGTATCAGATTCAGATTCTTGTTCTCTAATAACAGAATCTAATTTTTCATCATCTATATAAATTTTCTTTAGTACTTTTTTTTCTTGTTCTAATCCAATTTCATCTTTTTCTATTTCATCATCAACAATAAAAACAGATTTCTTTTTATTTTCATCAGTATAAACAAATTTGCTATCTTTTTTTAATTTTACTTCGTTACCAGTTTCAGGGTCAATTAAAATTTTTTCAACTTCATTTGTGCCTTTTTTAAAAGCGTTTGCGACCCTTAATACATTAGGTCCTTTTGAATCATATTTTTTTCTTACTAGACCTCTATTATCTAATTCATCATCTACTAAATCTTTATAATTAGTTTCTGCAAATGAAGACATATTATTAGGTAAAATTAATTCATTATATAACTTATTTTCGTTTGTTTCTTCATTTATTTGATTTTCTTTTCTTATATTATTTTCTCTACTTATTGCATTTTTAATAACTGATTTTTTTGATTTTAATGAATTATTATTTTCTGTTTTTTCTACTTTTTGATTATCTTCTATTTTACTTTTATATTCGTTTGATTTAGGCTTTGTAGCCTTTTTATTTTGTTTTGTTTTGTAATCTGGAATTTCCGACTTATCTCTCAAATCTTGTGGTAATTTTTTAATATTGCTTCTTGATTTATTTTTTAATTCTTTTTTGGTATAGTTTTTATTTAAATGATCATACTTTTCATCAATATCAATATCTAAATCTAAATTTAGATCTGAATCATTACTAAATGTTTCTAATGTATTTGAAATTGAAATAGAATCAGTATCTGAGCTTAAATTTGTATGCCTGAATCCTTGCATTTGTAACTTTATATCTTTTTTTGATTTTTCTTCATTTAGATTTTCCATTGATTCTTTTTTTGTAAAAAATTTTTCGACTAAACATTCATATGAATACATACCAGAACCAATTATGATAACTAATGCTATTATTTCCATTTCACTAATATTAATTGAAGGAAATTTTTTCAAAGAAAAATATAATATTCCAGCAAAAATTAAGTATTTTACAAAATTAAATATATTATTTTTATTCATTATATATATTTTCGTAGATAATATTTATCTACAAAAAAATATAGTATTCGTAAATTCATATCTTTTCTAAATAATTTTTTTAAATTTATTAAGTAACAACACGTTTAATTTATGATTATGCTCTAGCAAATAATGTTTTTGTTGTTGAAATTATTACTAATGGCATCATAATAGCAACAGTCATAAACCATCTTTGAGGATATATTGTTAATAATACAGGAAATCTAAGTTTTAAATCAGTTGAGTCACCTAAATCTGAATACATAAGTAATCCAAATAATAGAGCGAATGATCCCATTAAAGCTTTATCAGTTAGAGCTGAAAAATTTGTTTTTAATAGTTCTTTTCTTACTAATCCAGATATGGTATAAAATAGATAATGTAGTACAAACGTTGCAACGAAGAAAATTAGTTTTTGGTAAAGTGGGTCTTCAGTTAATGTCCCTATGTATGGTAAACCAAAAAATGTTGCTGCTGTAATAGATAGGTAGTAAACAATTAAATTCATTTTATATATAGAAAGATTTAGAAAATCTTTCATTATATAAAAATTTTTTGTTATATCTAAAAAAATTAATTTAAAGGGCTTATACTTGTGTCACTAAAAGTAGTAATACTAGATTGACAATTTTTATAGTAAAATATTAAATATATAACAATTAATAAATTTAAAGTAAAAACAGTAAAGATAATTAAAATAAAAAAATAAAATTTTCTTTCTATTTTTTTTAAATGTGGATTTATTGCTATTTGTATTTTCTGAATATTTTCTTCTTTGTTAGCTTCGTTTACAACAGTATCTATAACATCTTTGAGAATATTATTCATCATCTTAGATTATCTTAAAATAGAAATAATTTTTGTTAGTTAAACTTTATATAAAATAAATTTCTGGTTTTTTTAATAAAATAGCCTGTCCTTTTTCTTTTCCAGATTTTACAAATTTCATTTGTAAATAGCTTATCTTTAGTTTTTTATTATGATTTTTTAATTTACAATTTTCTTTAATTAGTGATGACGCAGTTTCTATATCAAATTTTTCTAATTTTGGATTTTCGCCTTTAGTTGAAATTTTTTCTATTTCAACTAAGCAGTGACCTGATGGGAAATCTGAAAGATGAAACCACCAATCTTCTTTTTCTGAATTTTTCATAAGATAATCATTTGCTAATGAATTTTTACCTAATTTAAATGTTACTTTTTTATTTTCGTATGTATATGTTTCTTCTAGAATATCTAAAGACATTATAAACTAATTAGAATTAAAGTTTTAATTAAGCAAATATTATTTCAATATTTTAAATTTATTTATTAACAAGACATGGTCTTACTATCCAAATAGTTACTAAAATAAAAACAACAAAATATAAAATCATAAACAAAACATATAAATCAATAAATGGAATAAGATACATATCCCAAAGAGGTTTGACTATATATTCATCAACCCTATGTTGACTATTTGGATCTGATAATACTTTAATCAAAGTATCTCTAGCCATAATCATATAATTTTCAGTTGTTTTCTGAACTTTTGATTTAAATTCATCTCTATTTATTGTATCAAGTGTCGCTTGAACTACTGCTTTTGAATCTTTAATTGCTGCTTTAACAATAGGTGCTGCTTGCTTTGCAATTTGTCCAACTGTAGAAACTATTTGTTGAGCTGATTTTTTTGGACTTCTACGACGACCTCCAAAAAATTTTTCTATTACTGGTTCTTTATTATTTTCTTTATTTGATTCTTTATCAATATCATTTACCTTTAGGAAATTGGGAGCGTTGCACATTGAATTATTTGATTTTTTTTCTATTGTATTATCTATTTTTAAATCAAATGTTTGATAATTATTATCAGATTCATTTGCCTCAAACCCTTCAAATTCATTATTTTTATTTTCTAATAAATTATTTTCGTTAAAATTAGCAAAATTACTCATATAAAATAAATTAGAAAAAAATTTTCTTTTATTGGTATATTTTTTGGGGTATAGAATATATCGGTTTTGTGAAGCAAAACCTACCGATCGAATGATTCCATCCAGAAAACGATTCACTTTATGAATCTACATAGTGAATCTTTTTATATTATTATGTTTTTTGATTTAAAATGTTTAAAGAAATATTGTTTTAATCTGTAAATGGGACCAAAAAAGAAAGATAAGAAAATAAAAAAAGAAATATCTAAACCGATTGAAGATATAAATCCAGATAAATCTAATGATCAATTAGAAAATTCTGTTACTGATAACAATTTAGAATTAATGAATTCTATAAAAACTATTCAAGATAATATTATAAAATCATCTGAATCTAATAATAAATTGCTAAATGATCCAAGTTTGGTATCTGTTGATGATGATAATGAATCTTCTATATCTGGTGAAATTATTAATAACTCTGAAGATGGTAGTGATGAAATTCTGAGTGATTATGAACCTGATCTAAGTGAATATTTAATGGATGAGAATGGAAATACTATTTTAGATTATTTATCAGTACTTAATACTGAAATTACAAATAATACTAAATTAATGAAAGGGGTAAGGAAGGATATTGGTAGAATAGCCGACTGTTTGGAAACATTTACTAAAAAATTTGTTGATTTAAAAGTAAATAATTAGTCTAAAAAAAAATGAATTATATAATTTTTATATAAAGATATCTTATATAATTCAGTAATGTCTTTAAATTCAAAATACTACACGGAAGATATAAATAAAATTGTTGGCGTTGATTTTTCAATTTTAACAAATAAAGATGTGAAAAAGTACTCGGCTGTTAGTAAAGATCCATTTGGTATCAATATACCAGAATCTTATGATAACTATGAGCCGAAAAAAGGAGGTTTAGTAGATCTTAGATTAGGAACTTGTGACCCATATTTAAATTGTACAACTTGTGGTTTAAATACTAATGAATGTCCTGGTCATTTTGGTCATACGGAGTTGGCAGAACCAATTTTTCACTTTGGATTCTTGAATAATCTTAAAACAATATTGCAATGTATATGTTTTAAATGTACGAATGTACTAATTGAAAAAGATAAAAATAAGTGCGAAAGAATATTAAAAAAAAAAGAAAAATTTAGATTAAAAGAAGTAAGAGAGTTAACTAAAAGTAGTAATTATTGTTACCATTGCGGAACTCCAGTTCCAACTGTTACAAAAGAAGTTAAGGAAAGCACAGCTTCTGTTAACATTGTATTAGAAAGAGAAGTGGGGGCAGTTTCTATTGATGAAACTACTGGAGAAACAACAGATGTTAAAAAGAAAATAAAAGAAATCCTACATCCAAGAAAATGTTATAATATATTAAGGAATTTATCTGATGATGATTCAGCTTTATTAGGTTTCGATACCAAAGTATCTAGACCTGAAGATTTGATATGTATTAGATTTCCTGTTCCACCTGTAATCATAAGACCTACCGCAAAGATAGATTTTTTGGCGAGCTCTACTATGGAGGATTCTTTAACATTGAAAATTGCAGATATAATAACTTGGAATACAAAAATAAGAAATCAGTCAGAAAAAGCAATGTCTGGAGTAGATTTAACTAGTTGGAACGATAATATGCATAGTTTACTTCAATATCATTGTGCTACTTATTTTGATAATGAAACATTAAATTTACCTAAAGCAGATTTTAAGGCATCAAATAAACCAATCAAATCAATATCAGAAAGAATCAAAGGTAAGTCAGGAAGAGTCAGAGCAAATTTAATGGGAAAGAGAGTCGACTTTAGTGCTAGGTCTGTAATTACTAGTGATCCTTATATTGATATCGATGAAGTAGGTATTCCTAAAAGAGTTGCAATGGACTTGACAATTCCTGAAGAAGTTACACCTAATAATATAAAAAAATTAACAATATTAGTAAAAAGAGGAAGAGAAGTTTATCCTGGTGCAAATTATGTTCATCGTGTAAATTACATTGATGGTAAAACTATTCCTCAAAGAATAGATCTAAAATATAGAAAGAAAGATATTAAGTTATCATATGGGGATGTTGTTGATAGACATATTGTAAATGGTGATTATGTTCTTTTTAATCGTCAACCTACTTTGCATAAACCATCAATGATGGGTCATAAGATACAAGTAATTAATGCTGATAATACTGATGCTTTTAGAATGAATGTTTCTGTAACCAAGCCTTATAATGCTGATTTCGATGGAGATGAA
>MDTB01106445.1_pt1 | contig 10770 bp, 10 predicted proteins | sample 811161 | NCBI WGS metagenome assembly MDTB01 (sample SAMN05326650, study PRJNA326480) | marine metagenome | isolation source: seawater | place: Mediterranean Sea | collected 2009 | reverse complement strand
ATGTGACAAAACAAAACACACCGAATAACGGTGTTATTAACAAGTTATCTAGAGGAAATTAAAATTTAGAATTCAGTCACAAAATAATTATTAAAATTAGGTACTAATTTCCCCTAGAGTAGGGAAATAGTCATATTGAAAAATGCAGGCGGTACCCAACCCCAAACAACATGCATAAGAGTGAGTGTTTTATTCATACATTTATTTATTTTTTTTATTGTTAGCATTGTCTTTTTCGTTTTAGTTTATAGCTTTTTTTATTTTTTGTTAATACTAACATTTTATTATCAGTTATTTTACCTATATCATTAGAGAATTAATCTACATTAGCACCCACGCCATCGCAATCTGTATCTATTTTATCAACAATGATGCTAATAGTTTGTTCAACGGCTAGCTGTTTATCTGAAATAATACCAATACAACTATAAAATTTAGCTATAAGGTCTGTTATAAAAGTAGGAGTTGTAACAAATAAAAGTACCCCCAAATAAATTAGATGTCACAGAATACTCTAAATCCTCATTATAAGAGCCAAAAAATCTGATACTTTTATTACGTTGACAGTCTTTTAAAAAGAGACATCATTACCCTCTTGCTTTGAACATCACCCCCTCTATTATCTGGATTATTATCAAACAATATTTATATCCTCTCCGTTAATAACATGGTTTTACAGCTTGTTTGTTAACTACTTGTCTATCCCTGCTTAAACCAACCGTCACGGTGATCTAGTTGATGAATTTTCTGACACCAGATATATTAGAAAATAGATTTCAATTAGGTAATAATTTTTCTTATTCTACTTACGATCATCTAATATTATAATCTTATTGATTTAAAATGTTTAATTTTAATCATTATTTGTCTATATTTTATGTATAGAAATTAAAATTTATCATTATTTTAAGATTTATATTATGAACTTTGAACCATTAATATTATCCAAATATTTTTCTGTAGAATCTACGAATAATGATTTAAAAAATACTTATAAAAAAAGTAAAAGTACTTTTAATAGTTTTATTAACATAGATCAAAAAGTTTTAAATTCAATGATCATTGCTAATTATGTAAGTCAAAGTTTTGTACAAAGTTCAATATTAAACAATTCATCTTTGGAAACAATTAATTTATTACAAAATATTTTAACTAAGATAGAGGTAGCTTTTGTATCTAATGCTAATAAAGTTATTATTTCTTTGGATTTAAAGAAAGAACATAGTCAATATATTGAAAAATTTGCTAACAAAATTTCACTTTTTGCTGATATCGATCATAACTCTTTACTTTCACAGTTACTAGTATATTTTGATGTTTTATCTAATCAATTTTCAGAAGAATATGCAATGATGCTTTTTAGAGCTGATTTGCAGAGTGAAGATGCATTAACAAGTTTTTTGGATAACGCTTTTGCTATGAAAGGAGCTACATTTGTAAAAGATGAATCCTATTATACTGAAAGTTCTGATGAAGTAATGCATCCAAATTCCTTTTTTCATGTTTTTGGTTCTGAAAAAATTATTAAATTACAATCTATGTTTAAAAAAAATTTTAATAAAAAAGATAATTTATATTATGAGCAAGCTGTTTTACCAACAATTATTGAGCTAATAATTTCAGAAGAATTATTAATGGATCGTTTGCCTTTAGGTATTTTAAATTACTTTTTATTGTGTGATGTTTTAACCCTTAATAATTCTATTTTTAAATTTTCTTTTGTTCTTTATCATAAAAATATGTCTATTTTAAAATTAAATTTTCAATATAACCTAGTTAATCATACATGTCTAATTTTTGAGAACACAAAAAATGTTGGGTCTTTGATATTTTCTTTTGATAGTTCAAATCAGTATATTCGAAGTATTGAAGGTAGCTTACATGGTAATGTGGTTGCTATTATTGCTAGAAAAAAGTCGAATAATTTTTATTTTAAATTGATTATGAGTCATTGGAAAGGTCGTTTAATACAAATAAATAAATTTGCTTTATTTGGCAATTTTCTTACCACTAATGGTGTTGATAAACACTTTAAATCTTTTTTTCAGATAGATTATTTTAAAGAAGATTTTTTTTCTATTATTAAACACACTGAATTGGGAGAAGATCATATTGTAATTAAATCTTTATTTCATAATCAAGTACCATTTCCAATTTTAATGAGCGGTATTATACGAAATAAAAAATATATTTCACCAGAAATAATTTTATTATAATTTTTTATTTCCAAAGGTTATAAAATAGTTACATACCTAACATTCGCGAACAACTTGAACTTAAGTTTAATAAAATAACATCTTTATTTTGTTCTTGATACCGATTCATAATATTTTGTACCGCTTCAATAGCAGAGTGATCCACTACTTTAGCATCTTTAAAATCAATATAAACAAGAGGCGTATCTTGAGCAAAAGAAAATAATTCTTTAAATGTTTGAGCAGACCCAAAAAAGATATTTCCATGTAACACATAAAGATCATTCTCATCGTGATGTTTTACTTTTCCATATCGAATAATTTTTCCTTGTTGCCAAGCAAAAACAAGTGCGGCCACAATAACGCCCAAAAATACAGCTAACGCTAAATCAACAATAACTGTAATTGCAGATACTAAAATAATAATAAAAGCATCTGACTTTGGAATATCTTTCATAATCCGAAAACTAGACCATTCAAATGTTGCAATCGAAACCATAAACATAACCCCTACCAAAGCTGCTAATGGAATTGCTTCAATAACTGGAGCTCCAAATAAAAAACATAACAACAAAAAGAAAGCAGCTGAAATACCAGATAACCGACTACGTCCCCCTGCACGAATATTAATCATGCTTTGACCAATCATAGCACAACCACCCATACCACCAAAAAATCCATTAATTAAATTAGCTAACCCCTGAGCCATACTTTCTTGGTTACCACTACCTTTAGTATCTGTTAATTCATCAATTAAAACCAACGTCATTAAGGATTCAATTAACCCAACAAAAGCAGCTAAAAAGGCATAAGGAAATACCAATTTAAGCGCCTCAAGCGAAAAAATAGGTAACTCAAATGATGGTAATGATGCTGCAATAGTTGTTTTAGTAGGATCCATCGTTTTAATAAAATCTAAGACTGTATACACATCTAATCCCCATGAACGAATTAAAATAGATAAGCCGGTTACACTTAAAATAGCAACCAATGTTGCGGGAACCGCTTTCGTTAATCTTGGCAAAAACTGACAAATAACCATCGTTACTATAATTAAAGCAACCATTACAAATAAAGGTATTCCATTTAATAACTGTTTTTCAGAACCTGATCCAACAAAAAATTGAGCAAACTGAGCCTTAAAAATTATAATTGCCAAGCCATTAACAAAACCAAGCATAACAGGATGAGGAACCAACCGAATAAACTTACCCCATTTTAAAATCCCAAATAAAAACTGAATACAACCCATAACAATAACGGCTAAAAATAAGTACTGCAAAGCAACAGCGGATCCATAAGCAGCCGTTTGCTTAATTACTAATGGCGCAAAAATAACGGCAACAGCTCCCGTTGCACCTGAAATCATACCAGGCCTTCCTCCAAAAACAGCTGTAATAAGCCCCATCATAAACGCTGCATATAACCCTACTGTAGGATCAACATATGCTACAAATGAAAAAGCAATAGCTTCAGGAACAAGCGCTAATGCCACAGTAAGACCTGATAAAAGATCATTTTTTAAAGACGTTGGTTTTTTTAATATTAAGTCAATCATAAAACACTTACTCACATACTAGTTGCTATTTTTAATGCCTTGTTATCAAGTTTAAACAAAAAATGCTAAAACATTCTAAACTAAATTAGTAAAAATATAAATTAATATTTAGCTATCAGCATATCTAAATAACTAAATACCCCTATTATTGTTAACAAATAGCTCTAAGACATGTAATGAAATTGCAGGTGATAAAAAAAGTCCACAACCATACTATTATTTTTACTAAAACCTAAAGGCACCGCATTCTTGTTATTTTTAGCAAATCTATCAGCACCGTTAAATACTAACTCTTTAATAAGATCAAGATTGCCATCAGCTGCAGCAATATGCAAAAATGTATTCTTCTCTTCATCAACAGACTGTTTTATAAATTCCAAACTTTTAATTTTTGCTGCTCTGCTGTTAAATCTGCATATTCTTGCGTTAGTTTTTCTTTAACATTTTCCAATGTATCTCGAAGTTTATCTACGTCGTTATTCTTAATACATGTTATGAGTGTGTTTTTTAATTGATCCATAGTAGTTAAACTATTTTGCCTACTATCCGAGTTATATCCACTATATTTATGCCTAAAATCAGCGGGTTGTTGCCGCACATTAACACCTGATGAGGTTGCTAAAATCATAAATAGTAACTCCTGATAATTTAAATTATACTAAAATTAACTTAACCATGTGTTATAAAAAAAAAAAAATTATAATCCCCTTGTTTTAATATAATAATGAAAGCCCCCCACCTCTACAATAAAAGATTGATACCAAAATTATAAACGTAAAAAATAAGATATTGTTAAATTAAGCAAGTATTAATAGCTCATTTGACATCAAATTAAAATAAGATAAGATATTTACCGACTATGAAATACTTACTTATTAATATTATCTTTTTACTAACGTCATCACTATTCGCAACATCATGGGAGTTATTAGAAACACAGTATGAGCGAATTTTTTATCCTGCTAGCTATAAACAAATGGCAATAGAAACGGCTTACTATGTTGAAAAACATCGCGAAAACGTATTAACCCTAACAGGTAAAAAAACACCCTACCCCATATACTATGTACTTCAAGATCGTGGAATGACAACGAATGGTTATTCATATACGATTGATAATAAAATTGGAATTTTTACACCAGCACCAAGCAAATCCGCATCTGAATATTTTGATTATAATTGGCTTGAAACAGTTACCATTCACGAACTGTTTCATAATTACCATTTCCATAATGTTAATGGTATCAATAATATATTTAAGGATACAATTGGCAAATTTAATCCCCATATGTTCTTACCAATCATGCTAATAGAAGGTCTTGCTACCTACCAGGAATCTCAATTAAATCCCTATCAAGGTCGCTTAAATACAGGGTTTTTTGATGCTATTTTATTAACAAAGGCAAAAGAAAATAGTCTTCCACCATTTACACAAGCAAATAATGTAATAAATCACTTTCCATTAGGACAACAATATATGTACGGAAGTGGCTTTATTAACTATTTAGCATCAACATATTCTGAAGAATCATTAACAGAATTTTTAAATTCCTATTCTTATAAATCTGGGCTTAATCCTCTTCTTTTATATCCAAAATTTGGTATTGATAGTATTAAAACACCCTATAAAAAATCTTTTTTAAAACTATATCAAGACTATATTGATCATTTAAAAGAAAAATCTAAAAAGTGGCAATTACCAAATACATCAGCCATTACTCGAGGACAATATTTATCACCACCTATTAGCCATAAAAATACCCTGTATATGATCAAAAAAACAGTCTCTGATACCAGTACTTATAGCATTCGCCAGCACTATGAATTAATTTCAATAGACAAAAAAACAAAAAAAGAAACCATCCTAAAACTATTTAATTCAATGACTGGAGCCCCCATCAAAACCCCTCTCATACATCATAAAAACAAGCTTTTCATTGGATTTACAACAGAAAAAACCGGATTTTCAAATATAGACAATAACAGCTTTGGTTTAACAACCGTAATTTATAGCTATGATTTAAAAACAAAAGCATTTCAAAAAGAACTTGCTGATACCATAACCGCATTTATGATAGACTCATCGAATAATCTAATCTATGCAAAACAAATACCAGGAAAACATCAAACAGAGATTATTAACCATCACACCAATACTAAAATAGCCTCACATCCTTTATATATTACAAGTTTATCTCAAACAAGTAATGGCATTTATTTAACAGCAAAACATCCTGAAGGGTCATCCAATATCTATCAAACCGATCAAACATTTCAAGAATTAATCCCCATAATCGCAACCAACTATATCGAAACCAATCCTATCTTGTTAGATAAATGGTTATACTTTAACGCTAATTACAATAAATACTTTCAGATATATCGTAGACATATAACCAATAACACTGTTGAAAAAATTATCGGCCCAAGTTACATGACAAAAGGAACCCCTTCTAAAGGAGCTATAACCTATATTAGCTTAGATTCAAACGGCATGACTCTCCATCAAGATAGTATACAATCAGAACCTTTTACATTACCAAAAGTCGAAACCATTGTTAAACCCAATGAAACTAACCTATACAAATCATTAAATTATACAATCTATACTGGTAAAAAAGTCTGGTTAAAAAATTTACAAACATTAACACCCATTATACGATTACCAATGCTTACAAGTATAAATGACGATATTGGTATTGGTATTTATTTTTTGGGATACGATAAGTTAGGCTCTACAAGCTATTCAACATCAATCTTAAATTTACTAAATTCCGAAACATTAGAAAATAAAAATAAGTGGCTATTATATTCTTTAGATATAACTACCACAGCGCTACAACCCTACACCATTAATTACAATCATATTTTAGATACACAATCCGTATCCATCTTAAGACCAATGTATGTATCTAGTATTACACCACTGAAAACCATAAATTTAGGTATTGAAACCGATTTTAAAACAGTTATGGCAGAAAGTAGTCTTACATATATAAAGAACAATAACAAAATATACCTCTCCGGAAACCACGCCTTTAATAAAAAACAAAACTATTCTTTAAAGGCACGTTTTAACCACTATTATAAATCGTCACAATTATCAGCAACCATTAATCGTTACAACAAAAAAGATGTCCTATTTAATCAAAATAACCTAATGAAGATCTATAACTCGGTTACAGCAACAACGCTAGGTATTAATTATACAACCAAAATAAAATCAATTTTAAAATCATCTTATCGCTTAAATACAACCATTGAGGATGCCTACCTAAACGTATCCGCAGACTATCTACCTTACCATTCAAAAAATATTATCAGTAGCTTAGAACTAATCATTGAGGTAACCGCAGGGTTACCCTTAAATAGTATGACGGGAATAAGTATCGAAGCATCAAAGCAACCACGGATCTATACAATGATTATGATGGGAATCTAATTTAGTAATTAATAAGCTACCTTTTTCTAATTTATATTAGATTAATAACGTTCCATATCCCTTAACCAAGCCTTTATAACTGGAGAATGTACAGAACAAAGTCTACCATCAGAAAAATTACCACCAGCTTCACGTCCATAACCTCTCTCTAAATAAAGTCTTTGAATATTGCCATTAATACCATCATCATCTGCCCTTGCATTTGCTACCGATGCATTTGCTACCGATTGTACCCCACAACTAGGAGCGTACTGGTTTGACATAACCTTAGTTCAGCCTTTTCATTATTTAAAACTCTTTTTTCTAGGGGCATCTTTGTAATACCTATAGAACCATAAGTTTGATTTTGAGGACTCAAAAGAAACGAGCTATCCCTTGGGCTGGAGAATTTAAAACAACTTTTAAAAATAGAAAAACAACCCATAAAAATAATCCTTTGAAATACTAAAAAACATCTATCAAAATACCTTTATCTAAAAATTATCAATAAAAATAAAAAAAATTCAATATCTAAATATAAAAAAATAGCCCTAACATAACCATATTATGCTAGGGCATATAAAAGTAAATGAAACTTAAAATAAATTAACGTTTAACTTAATCACTGGATACACGGCAGGTAGTAGAACACCTTGATATTCCCCATTTAATAAAACCTGCCCTAACACAGCCTGAACACCCAATTCCATCCGATCAGTAAATGGGTAGACCCATGTTTTTGCAAGAGATAAAGAACGGGTATAAAAATCACTTGTACTAGTTTGTCTGGCAACGCCTCCATGATTATCAAAAGTAAAATAGATATCAGACATTCCTAACAAAGGAACCTCTGTACGAACACCTAATTTTAAATCCGTATCTAATTCTTCTGTTTTTCTACCAGGCACAATTGCTGATAAGCCAACAACAAGACTAATGTCTTGGCTAACAAATGGAAGTTGTTTATAAAATGTACCTGCTGGTGATTGTGTTCCAGAAAAAGGAACAACGGCATCAAATTCAAAAGCATACAAACTTGAACTACATAGCAATAACAATATAATTAATTTTTTTAACATAAATTACTCCTTTTTTACAAAAAATATTATTCATAATTATCCTAACATACTATAATAATTTAGAGCAAAATAATTTGACGCACATAATATATTTTTATAGGGTAAAGACATGACCGAATCAAATCTCGATCACAAAAAACTTTCAGAATTACTTAAACGTTTAATCAAGTCAGGAAACCAAAAAGATTACATCCTTTTTTTCAAACAATTTCACGAGGCTGATATAGCAGAATGTCTGGAGACATTAAAACCCATTGAAAAAGAAACCTTTTTCAAAAAACTTAACCCCGAAATTGCAGCAGATATCCTTGAAGAATTAAATCTAAATGAACAAATCGCCATTATATCAAGCTTTAAAATTAATGTTGCAGCAAAATACATCGAAGAAATGGATCCTGATGATGCCGCCGATCTATTAGAAGAACTTTCCGAAACAAATGAATTAAGAGCTCAAAAAATCATTAATGCTCTACCAGAAAAAGAAAAATCTGATATCCAAACACTACTATCTTACGAAGAAGACTCAGCTGGTTCTCTAATGACCTCCGATTATTTATCTATTCCAGAAAACTTAACTGTCTCTGAAGCCTTATCAATGATAAAAAAACAACAGCCTCCCGAATCTGAACTATCATTTTATATTTTCATTACATCAACCACTAACACCTTAGTAGGTTATACCACCCTAAGAGATCTTGTATTTTGTTCAAGTAAAGAAAAAGTTAAAACCTTACGTCATGAACACAATATTTCTATCAATCACCATGAAGATCAAGAAGAAGCCGCTAAATTATTTCAAAAGTACGATATGTCCGTTATTCCTGTTGTTGATGAAACAGATCATTTACTAGGAGCTATTACCGTTGATGATATTGTGGATGTTGTTGTAGAAGAAGCTACTGAAGATATTTATAAACTATCTGGAACAAGTACGCAGTCAAACCATAATCCATTAGCAATAAGCTTACCAAGAACAATTTTATATCGAATTCCCTGGCTTCTTATTGCCATTGTTGGTGGTGTTATTGCATCCGAAATTATTAATTCATATTCACTCCGTTTTGATGCATCCTTATTTCCTATCGCATTATCTCTTAGTTTTATTCCTCTCATAATGGGTCTCAGTGGTAATGTAGGGAACCAATCATCCGCTATCATCGTTCGAGGATTGGCTACAGGTGCTATTAAAGAAGATAAAACCTGGTCAATTTTATTTAATGAATTATCTGTTAGCCTCTGTATTGGAAGTATTATTAGTGTAATGCTTTTAGTTATTAATAAATATGTATTAGATTATTCACTAATCTTTTCAAGCATTGTATCCATTTCCTTATTAGGAAACATTATTATGGCAGCAATAATCGGCACAATTTTACCGTTACTATTTAATAAACTAAAGATAGACCCCGCAATTGCTTCAGCACCATTTATTTCAACAACCCTAGATATTGTTTGCCAAATTATTTATTTTGCTATTACGCTCAATGTTATTTATGCCTTAAAATAATGAGACAATCAAATCATACCGTTCTAATTTTAGAAACAAAACCTTTTTTTGAGCATGATAAACGGTGTATTTTATTTTCAAAAGAACATGGCAAAATCACCGCACTTGCAAAATACGCTGCACGAGCTAGCAAAAAAAAGATATGGGCTTTAGAACCTCTCACAACAGCATCAGTCACCCTATTTAAGGGAAAATCCTTTCAAATAATAACAAACTATTCTGTGGTTGATCATTTTCAAACCATCCGAACATCGTTTAACCATTTACAATATGCCCTATTTTTTTGTCACATCATCAAGCTATGTATAACTGAAGGGCAAGATAACAAAGAGCTATTTAATGTAGCGCTAAAAACCCTAACCTTATGCAATCACTTAGAACCCATCTCAACTATAAGATCATTTTTTTACACTTCATTCATTCAAATTGAAGGAATCGCTAATCACAAAAAGGTAATGCACGAAAAACAGTATCTCATGGAAATAGGAAACTATCTTGGTTATCACCTAAAACCCCCTTTACAGCTTGACGAAAGATGTAAAACTCCTGTTAAATGAGATCACCATGACAGCTATCCAATTATTGTTGGGATGTTCACTAATTTTAGGAATTATTGGCATTATTCAACTTATTTTTACTAAAAAAATTAAATTAAAAAAAAATCAATCTCATAAAATAAGTGCATTAGTCTCTGATGGAATAAAATTATATGGGTTAAGAGCCTTTTCATCTATTTTACAAATTCTTACTTATACATCCTTAATATTTTATTTATTATCGATATTTTTAAATAAACAATTTTTATGGAGCCAAATTGGCGCCTTTTATTTGGGTGGCTTATCTATGTCAATTACATTATTTATTCTTACTGGAATAATACCTGCATTTATTCCCAAAATTTTAGAAAAATCAAAAGGTTACTTTAAAGATAGTTTTATTAGTCATTTTAATACAGTAAGTATGCTTGGATTTATTAGTATTAGTTTAGTATTAATAATTGGATTTTCATT